>Ga0209454_1002513_pt1 | contig 12517 bp, 11 predicted proteins | sample WorMetHERISLAND1_2_FD_187400 | JGI IMG/M metagenome (GOLD analysis project Ga0209454, IMG submission 187400) | Marine gutless worms symbiont microbial communities from Max Planck institute for Marine Microbiology, Germany - Olavius geniculatus... | ecosystem: Host-associated > Annelida >...
GAGTACCAAGGGTAAAAAAATGATAATAATAATAATAATAAAATTGAACAGAACATGCCGGTATGTCTTGGCACCGATGAGATCAAGTTGCTGCTGAATGTCGGCTGAAATCTTATTCTTGCGTTTCAGTCCGAGGCACTTTCCAATCAGTCCGATCCCGAGCTCATGCCGGTTGGTGTTGTCGGCGAATTCCTCCATGAACTCTCTCCTGATGTAAGTCATGGCATCCATCACTCGCCCCTCCACCTCATCAAATGAAGATCTGCGGGCCCGGGGTTCTTGCGGTTGTCGGACTGGTCGTGGTGGCGGGCGAGGTTCCGGTCTGCCACGCTCGGGGACCCGCAATCCATTCTTTGTTGTTCTACATCATTGCATCACCAACGATCATCAAAACAGATTGTCAAAAATTACAGCACCATTTGTCACTTGGTGCTACATTTACAAAACATTCAATTATAATACAAACATTAGTATGGTGCTAAGAAAGGCAATGTAATCAGCTGTTCAAACTATCAGCAGTCAACTGCTGCCTGCTTTTCTGTCAATATTCAATATTTCATCCATTTTCTTAATTACTTTAGTCAAAAAATTTAGTTTCCGGTGTCTTGCAGAAAATTCATCACATTTCAAGCATCCTGTCCATTGTCAAATTGAAGTGTGAAAATTATAACTTTATCATCATCACTTGTAAAAATGTTTATTAACTCTGTCACAAACAAAGCCAGAAAAAATATGGAACATCAACAGAATTGCACAGAAACTGTGATCTACAAACATAACACCAAGCAACTAGAAAGCAGTCATAGCCGGCAGACCTCTGCCAAGGCCATGCTGTTCCGACACAGCTTGTCCGACGAAATTAAACAAGCAAAAGTTTTGAGTGCGATTCAAACTATAGTTGCACTTTCTACATTGACCTAGTTTTATGTGACCTAAAAAACCTTGATTCAACGCCATGTTGTTCGCCAGGTGCCAGCACCACAGCGACAACGGCGGTTTCCCTTAAGGCCCATGCTAACGAAAATTTCAAAGTGATCCAGAATCCAGGATTCCTGCCGGATCATCCCAAAATTAAATCACTGGTAGTTTGTGCCATACCCTCAAAATTTCAGAAAGATCCGTTCATAACTTTTCGAGTTATCTTGCTGACTCACAGACAGACAAATAAACAAACAAACAAAAACCGGCAAAAACATATGGTGGAGATAAATATCTACGTTTACCAGTTTAGCGTCACTCCCAAAGGAGGGATTCAAAGTGGTACGGCCCACTGCACCATGAAATGTTCTCTTGGAGGCTGTCTTCAACCCCGAGCTCAGTCAGCGAGTGCACAAAGATGATACAGCTGAATTCAAGCATGAAGTAGTTGAGGAGACAATCAGAACTGGGACCTGCTGCTATTGAAATATACACGAATGCAGCTGTATTCAGAGGACGTTGAGAAGAAGAAGCAGATGCATTCATCATTGACAACCACAACCAGGAAGAGCATTTAGTGGAAGCACCTGCCGGTTCTACTACGTCTATATACCGAGCTGAGATGGTAGCAATCAGTGTCGCATTACAGAAAGTTGTTGAAACTCCAGGAAAGGTTTTTAGTACCCAAGGAGGCCCACATCAATCTCTATACTGACTCTAGATCTGCTATCCAAAAGCTTGCAAAGACCACCGGAAAGGAAGAAATTGTGTACCACGTACTTTCACTGGTTGAGCAAACAGCAGCAGGTGGTAATGCACAAATGACGTTTCAGTGGATCCCTGGTCACTGCGAGATAGAGAGAAACATGTGGGCTGACAGTATTGCGAAGGATGCCTTTACATTATTACAGTCAGCAGCACCAGTGGACTTTAGCACTGCTAAAACAGTTATCTGACATCACTGTGCCCGCAAATGGAGTAGGGTGGCCAAGCCAGCAGTACTCCATGCCACATATGTGAACAGAGACCAAGAAAAGGACTTTACACCTTCATGAAGGACTCTGCTTTCACGCCTCCGTACAGGAGGACATACACCAGAGTTGGCATGGTACTGCAACAGAATAACGAGAAACCAAGACCAGCCTGAACCAGCCACATGTCAGCAATGTGGTCAGACAGAGGAGACGCTGGTACACTTAATGACTGAATGTCCGGTATTGGAAGATGCACGCAGCCACCATTTCGATGAGGATGATCCCATCATTTTTCTGTTCAATGAACCCGAAGTAGCACCCAGTTACCTGAGGGATGCTGGCCTCACCGAGGCTGGTCGCGTATGATCCTTGATCGAGCGCCAGAAGAAAACAACAACAACAACAACAAATATCCATGCAAAACACTCAATTTTTTATGCACCACGCCATAAAACAAGTCAATACATGTACTGCTGATGCATGTACAGACGAGTACATAACTTGCTACATACCGATATGGAATTTTTTTCTTAAGACTGGCAACAACCGATGCATAGTCAGGTACATCTCTCGCAGCACCACGATCAGCAGCAGCAGCCGCAGCAGCAGCATCGCCAGCCTCCGGACGAGGCCTGCGGGACATGGTACTGGTAGGTACGGCATCGTCGAAGAACCCAATGTCCAACAGCATTGGTGTCCGATCTGCATTCTGACAGCAATTCACACACACACAGCTACTCAGTATAATAAATACTTGTAATAATAACAAAATAATAACAATTATTATTATTATTATTCAGAATCACTCTTGCAACTGCAAGCAATTCCATCTATTGCTGGATTCTGGGTTTTATTACACATTTGTTTTATGCATGTTTTAGTATAATGTTTGCTGTATATTGTGGCACCCCTGTGCTACGGATGAGGGGTGCCATAGCAAATGATATGATACAATATATGATATGATACATCTGCCATCTGTACATCATGCTACAACCTGTGTAAACTGTTTGATGGATTCAGAGACCATTTCTCAGGTACACTTGTGGTGTCCATTGACATATTGTGTCAGAAGCGATCCATGACCCAGGGAAAAGAAGAGATTCGGGGTCCAGACCCCAACTATGCAACTGCAAATTGCAGCAAAACCATTACTAACGTGCAACGGCACTGGTTGCTGATCTGCATTCTGACAACAATTCATTCCCACAGATAACAAATATTTGCTCAAATGCAAAATCCATACATGAATTATTAAAGGATACCTTCTAATTCCCTTCCAAACTCAACTAGTGCTATTCCAGCAAAGTCCAGTCCACATTATGTACAATAACAACCTAATAATGAGTAATAACATCACCATGCAACATTACGAATATTATGCTAATACGTTGCTATTAAATGCCAGGTAGAATTGCAGCTGCATCAAACATCAAGTCAATAGTGAACGACAGTTTTGACGAGATTTTTCCTGCAGAATTTCCTACCTTGTGATTGATTCCCCCAACTTTTCATGACAGCTTTCAACTCAAATTTGCAGGTTACCATAACAGTAACTGCTCAGCCTGGAAACAGTAAAAGTCAACTCACAAATATAGCAGCAGGCTTGATGCTGCGAACTCGCCTGACGCCTGTAGGTCGAGGCCGCCTCATCTGTGCAACAACGAAAAATGACAAGTTATCACACATACATACACGGTTGTCTGAATCTGTGAATAGCTGATATTCATCCACTGCAGATAAGTACAAGTAAGTAAACAACTAAATCAGTAACATAAAATCTGCAATCAATGTCCAAGATGTTGGCATGTAAGCAGTAAAAATGTCAGCAACATCCGTTTGACAAAATCACAGCTTACATTCAAACTCAACCTAACAACCAACAATGTCAGCACACCTCGTGCAGTCGTGCTGACATGTACGCAGCCACGTGTCTAGTTGCTGAGCATCGTACGCAGCGACTGCACTGCACCTAGTGTGCAGTGGGCGAAGCAGCCAAATGCGTGCAAACCGACCAGCTAGCGTGTGATCCACAAGTCGTAAAGAAATATGTATGCAGTACACGAGACAAATTCATCATTTTCATAATGTTTTTGACATCCGATGACCTTGACGTTGGACCTTACGAGGTGAAAATTGGCACACCTGTTATTCGTACGGCATGAAACGTTCCCACCAATTTTGGTTTTTGCCACTGTTTTAAGAGCCCGTATGAGACAAACAGACACACAGATGGGTAAGACACATGATGTGGCTATAGGGATGGCTGCATACTAACATGCTGGTAGCATGCCCACCATTTAACATGTTACTAACAGTTAGTTTCAGTCACTGACCGACAGCGTGTGTACTCCATCTACAGCCATCTTCCATACATTGTCATGCCTCAGTGTCAGTGCCTTGCGACTCTGGCGGTCCATGCGTCGGCTCGGCTGCAGTGTTGATATCGCACACTCCGTTCTACCATCGCACACGTCAGCAGACCACAGCCGATAAAAAAAATCAAAGGTTTAATGCTAAACCTAGGAAATAAACCAGTATCACACAAAACCGATGATATAAGTGCAAGTAATTCAGAGTACTAACAAACAGAATAATGCACAGGTAACTAGAGAAAGCACTCGGAGAGCGCAGACCTCCGCCAAGCCCTTATCAATCCTCCCGTAACTTTTTGAGCCCCGATCTACCGCTAGCAATTTCGCTAGCACACAGACAGACAGACAGACAAAATCTGGCAAAAACATAACCTCCTTGGCGGAGGTAATAAGACAAACTGGGTACATTTCAGAATGCAGCACCCTGCTACAGGAACGGCCAATGTGGCACACATCAATACTGTTATATCCAAAGCAAGCAAACGTCTGTACTTTCTTAAACAACTGAAAAAAAGCAGGCATCCCACCACATCAATTACCACATTTCTATATGGCAGTAATCCACCCAGTTCTTCAGTATGTCTCCCTAGTCTGGCACTATCCTATCACTCGTGCGCAAAATAAGCAATTGGAATCAATCCAAAAAAGAGCAGTATGTATCGTCTTCAATTTTACCCGTGGCACGTCATATTCTAACCTTTTATTTGTTGCTAACCTAAACTCACTAAAAAACAGGCGAGATAAACCATCCATATATTTCTTCCAAAAAATGTGTAATCCGGCGTCACGTCTACATCACCTCCTCCCACCACCTCGCAGCACTTCTGGAACTTCCAGGCTACGTTCCAGCACACCTCTCCCTCGCTTAACCTCACGAACAAAAAAGTTTCAATCATTTGTAAACTTTGCCCTCAAGAAATACCAATCACCTATATCATTTCACCTATACCTCCAGTTGTATCTTTGTTTTTTATTATGGACTATTATTGTTATCATTTGCACTTATCTACTTTTTTGCACTTGTGGACTCTTGTTATTTTGCATTTATGGACTGCATCATTATTATTTTGTTGCATTGTTTCCACTGCACTGTTATTCAGCTATATGGCTATCTTTATAGCCACAAGTGTGCGAAATAAGCTCATTGTCATCATCAATACTAGACGATCCAGACAACGTGCCTGTATTCTACAGCTTTCGCTGGTACAGACTACAAAGAGATGGCCATTTTGAGTTAATTCAACAGACAACGAAAGACGAGAACAAAGAGACTGATGGAGTAATGACCAACATACATTGGCGGCGTGGCCTGAGGGTCGAGTGGGTGCGGAGGCTGTAGGCTGCTTTGACTTGTCCGCAGTGAGTCTGGTTGATCATACCCTCTGTAGGCTGATGACATCAGTAGCTGTGACGTCACCGCCGACTCAGTGGCGCCACCTTGCTGGTGTAGCGTCATCTCGTACTCTGCCGCTGACGTCGGCCGCGTCAATTGCACATCAGCTGCAGGCATCAGTGATTAATCATGCAATTCATCATTAAAAAGACTACAACAACTAGTGATAAAGAATTCAATTATTGAGTTTTCAATTTGTCACATCACAACAAAAGCATTGCAAAACACATATGATGCATCCTTGGTGCATTCTGTTAATTCTGTGGAACTGCTCTGTACTTGTGTCTTGCAGCCCCATTATCAAAAGCAGTTCTGCATTAACTGCAAATTGAGTCGATAACACACACCATACTTACCTAAAATCGAAAGCGAAACCACCGTAGAGTACTAATTATTCCTCACTTTCAGTAAGCAGCTCATAAATTTTGAGTAAGTAAAGTGTTCCAATCAAGGAACCGTTCCAATTCAGGCAACTCTCCCCTATTGGCTTATGGGATAATGCGGGATGGAAAACGTTAAATGGGGTCATATCACATGATTTGTAAGGGCAGCCAGTTTGTGGTTCTATCACTCTGTGTCCTAGCAGAATGATTTCTGCTGTTTTGAATGTGTGACTTGGTCGCCCTTACACAGTAACATAAACTGGTAAGTTTATTATATTTAATATTTGCTGTTTTATTAACAAATTCAATTGTGAATTTGTGACTGAAAAGCAATAATGTGACCCAAACCAATCACGTGACCATTCGACTCATGGTGGGTGACTTCCTATAGGTGGTCTATTGTGACCATGTGCCTATCTTGCACCGTTACAAAGACATGGTGCTTAAAAGATAATGAGGTCACGACTTTGACCTTATGGGGTCACGTGACATCATCGGCCACGTGACCATTTGACTCATGGTAGGTGACTTCCTATGAATGGTCCATTGTAACCATGCATCTGACTTGCACTGTTAGGGAGATATAAAGCCTCAAACTTGCGTTTGCCCATGTCAAAAGCCAAAAGTTCACTGCGCATGCGCCGCGTCATGTGACCTGTAGGCAGGGGGTGCAAAATAACCGTATATTTGAAATTCCCAAGTCTATATTGCCTATTCACTATGCCACTTTGGTGAGGCTACAATGACGATTAAGGGTAGTTTGTAGACGAGCATCTCCATTGTTAAGCATTTTCAGCGTTACTTTTCAAATCCAAAAATGGGCCAAAAATGTGTAGTTTTTTGGGGATTAGAAGGGGAAAATATTATAGATGAATGTTGAGTCCCTCCTAGGAAATCAATCCTCACCGAAACACGTCATCCAGTGCAAAAAATATGGCGATACTCCCTAAAATGTGTTCTCCAGAGCTTGGCAAGAAAAGTATTAAAAAAGAAAGAAAGAAAGAGAAAACCCGTTTTTGAACATTATATTTCACCCCTTTGCCACGCCGACCCTGCTGGGCCGATTTGTGCCATTTTTGGCAGGTAGGGTCACATGGCCGACGTAATCATCCAAGGCAAATTTTAAGTCGATTGATTCAGGGGTTTGAGGGCTACAGGAGCCCAAAATCTGGGGTTTCACATTGACTTTGATAGTCGCCCTTACAACAGTGTTACGCACTACCGTGCTACACTGCGAGAAGCGCACACGTTCTTGGATGCTGATCACACTTAGTATTTTGATGGAAATAAATGACATTAACAAATCATTGATTTTTAAAATGTGAACTATTCAAATTGTTTTCATCATTACCGGCTGTTCTGGTTGACTGTGCACGCTGGGGTGCAGTCTTGCACTGTGTAGCGTGTCGTGACAACACAAAGCTGCGGTTCTGCATGCGACGAGTACTCGCCTGCCATTTCCTCAATGTCCGCTCACGCTTAGCCTCATCCTCGTCCGCTATGCCAAAGAACTTAGCAACACTGTGCTTCACGGACCTACAAACAAGTGCACTGACCTACAACAACCGAACTTGAGAAGATTCGTCGACCAATAAAACACATTTTCCGCTGCCACAGAAGCAATAGTTACCAGTAGTAGTGTATTTCAAGCAGTTTCAGCTTTTTACCCATTCACAGCTCTGCTAATAACAGTGTCCATCATTCAACCATAAATATTACTAAGACAAATTATATCAAACCAAATGCAAGCAGAATGTCGCAATACATCACTGTAAGCTGTATACACACTCTGTTCGTGTCCGTTGCTTTTTAGAACGTCCACTAGGTGTCGCTCCTACACTGTACCTTGCCGCAGTCCTGAACACGTGAAAAACAAGCCACAGTCTACATGGCTGCCACATTCATTCACCTACCTATGCTCACACTATTATACAGAAGCCCAGTCTCTCCCAGAAAAAAAGTTCCCGGAGACTCGGACTGGAATCGCGGTCAAATTTTGCATTGCAAACTGTCGGCAAAACTGACATGCCAACTACTGACAATTGACTTTGAATCAGAGAAAGCTGGGACACTTACGCTTCACAATGGTGCAAATTGGCATTAAACTTAAAATTATAATAAAACACTAATACTAATGTTCACTAATTCAGTGAAGTGCAAAAGCATGCACATGTACATCATAGGGTTAACTGCAAAAGCAGCTTATTTACAACATAACTCTGGCATGACTTGGCCTAAGTTTTACTGCCAAAGTTTTAAAAAAAAATCAAACAGCTAGTAATGACATGTTCATCACCTTTCAGCCGGTGTTTCACTCTGTGCCAGATAACGACCTGATTTGCCCGGCCAAGTGGCCATGATGACATCAAAAACTAAAACACATTTCAACAGCAATAATAATAATGATAATGTCTAACAGTGTCAACTTACAGCGAAGCTGAACAGTCTATAACAATAAAATACGTTTGAATAAAATACAATAAAACGACTAAGTCTACATAAAATCGTACTCTAAGCCATAAAATTTACAGAAAAAGTGAGTTTTCAGTCTCCGCTTAAACGTGTTGGTGTTAGTAATGGTGCGCAGCTGCAGTGGCAAATCATTCCATGCCTTGAGGGCCGCCACGCTGAAGGCGCACTCTTCAAACTTCAGGCGTGTCTTTGGGACTTGCAGATCCAATTTCGTGGCTGATCGCAAAACGGTGTGACGATCTGGCAGTGCCGAAACTGACTGAAGAAGGTTTGATATGTATAATGGAGCTTTACCAGTGCTATTTATGGCTAAGTGAACTAACAAACATAGTGCAATGACTAGTGAACTAAATGTTCAACAGCCGCATAACACAGATACAATAGGCAAATCAACAGTTTCACTGCAACATTTCACAAAAATTATCATCCGACAGCTAAAAACCATATGCAAATTAGCACAAAAAATGACATTTTGTCTAGGTTAGCTTTAGATAGTAGTTTCCCTAGCCTAGCATCTGAAAGCCCTGACCTTTTTGGCTTTTCAGTTTGGTTTCTCAGTTGGCAGGGACGGCACTAAATTACCAAAAAAACTACCAAAAACGTTTTTGGTAGTTTTTGATACTGAAAACCTAACCCTATGATTAACCCTGAACCCGAATTCACCGAATTCACCAAAGCCATTAGTACTACTGATGGCAAGGGTAAGCACAAATAACTAATAATCAACTTTTTGTTTCCGGCTGCAATTGACATTTTAAACAGTTTTTGAATTGATTTTCTGTAGTGCAGTTAACACACACATCAGACCACTCTGTCACTCTTCTGTTTCCTGCCAATTCACCAATTCTCAATCCACAATAACAACTCACCCCTAATGCCATGTGCAGCTAATTTTTGTAATAATCGCTTGTGAGAAACCTTGTGAAATGCTTTTAATATCAACGGAATACCCCAAATCTACATAATTAGTAACCTCTTCCATAAAACCTAATAAACAAAACTTATTTTTAACAAAAAACATGTTGTGTATTGTTGTAGTTAATCTATAAATACCCAAATGTTCTATAACTTTATCACGTATTAAATATTCCAAAACTTTACATAAAATTACTTACAGGTCGATAGTTAGCAGAGCTACTTCTATTACCCTTTTTACCTCTACAATCTACAGAAATGGCACTACTTGAGGTACTCAATGACATTTACACAGCAGGTGATGACCAGTGCTTCACCGTCGTCATCAGTCTTGACATTTTGGCTGCGTTTGATATGCTCGAGCACAGCATCCTGCTCAACCATCTTCGAACAGAATTTGAATTGTCATCTAACGCACTACAGTGGGTCAGCTCATACCTGTCCAACCGACAGCAGTACGTGAAACTAGGCGGTCACTCGTCAGGTCGCTTGACTGTTGCTTCGGTGTACCCCAGAGGTCTGTTCTGGGACTGCTGCTATTTGCCGCATATGTTGCGCCAGTGGGAGTGGTCATCGAGGGTTTCGGAGTGCAATACCAGCAATACGCAGACGACACACAGAGCTGTATTTGTCTACGAGAACCAGTGATTCAGCACAACATCTCGACATACTACGAGCGTGTTTGACGGTGGTGCATGACTGGCATCTCGCAGTCTACTCCTGAATGCTGACAAGTCCGACGTGACGCTGCTGGGAACTGCCAACCAGCTGCGACTGGTGGCCTCAGTCGATTCGGTTGAAGTAGCTGGAGTGACACTGTCAGTTGTGTCAACTCTGAAGTCATTCGGCATCATTCTGGATCAGCGGCTCACGCTCGACAACCATGCAACTGCCACACTCGGGCGATCAAGCATGTTCGCTATCCGCTGCCAGAGTCTGTGGCTCGGACATTAGCGTGCTCAGTGCTGCCTTATCAACAGTCAACTAGACTACTGCAATTCGCTACTGTATAGAGCTCTAGAGTCGACTATCAATAAGCTGCAGTGAGCACAGAACAACGCAGCTCATGTGGTACTTGCAGCAAATCGCCTGTCTGATACCAAGCCACTACTTCGCCAGCTTCACTGGCTACTGGTGCGCTAACGTGTGCCGTACAAGATGGCTGTACTGACGCAAAAAAACTTGCACGACCGGTGTCATGACTCCCGACGTACCTCAATGACCATCTGATTCCGCATGTAACTGTCCGCTCTACACGTTCTGCTGCACTACCTCTGCTGACCGTACCAAAACTGATCACTGATTTCTCTAGACGCTCATTTTGTTACTCTGCACCCATTACTTGGAATAGCTTTCCTGCTAATATTTTACTGTGCAACTCGCTCTGTTTTTAAGAAACATTTGAAAACGTTTTTGTTTATGTTTGTTTGCCTGACTGACTGTCATCCAGTGCCTCTGTAGCTCCACATATGGTGCTGTATAAATTTAATTACTATAGCATAGTATAGTACCCTAACCAAAAACTAGAGAAAACAAAAGTTTTCTGTTGTTTTCAGTTGATTTCTAAAGATTTTGACATTAAGTGCTACCAGTTGGCAGAGCTATCAAATTGGGGCATCGCACTAATGGATTGCGGTGCCAGTCTGATTTAAGTTTCAGTTTCGTTTTCGTTTTGGAGGATTTTTCGTTTCAGTTTTGTTTCAGTTTTACATGTTTCTATTGCAGTTTTTGTTTTCATTTTCACCTGATCAGACGCACTTAGAATCAGAAACAAACTTGCAGTGTAAGACATGAGAAAATAAAGCATATAAGACGTCGCTTCATGGCTGGAAGCAATCTGTGCATGATGACCATTTGTTTGAAGCAACTTTGAACGACTGTAATACTTGGTGCTTTCAACAAATTCTGCCCATTGCTCTAAATGCAACTTATGCAGATGAATAAAATAGCTCAGTTTGTTTTCCGCTAGCTGTCCAACTTGTCGATGACAGAATTTGTTGATCGTGTTATCCACAGCGCTACATTTTAGCATCATAATTTTATGAAAAATATAATTATATAAGTGCTCGTGTTTCAGTCCACGAATCCCGTTCGATGTTACAGCTCAGTGATACAACAGTGAAAACTTCAGACGGCGTCATGTTGGCAGTCATCCTCTATAGTAGGCTACTGCTAGTGGTCAAATAATGAGCTTCGGCATCAGCATCTGTGGGTCGCTATTAAATGTACATCTGTCTTTCCTGGATGATGCTTCCAGCGACTGATGACAATACTTCTGGATGATTGATAGACAAAGCAAACAATTGGACCACAAAACTTTGCCAGCTTTTGATACAGTCGTCAAGATACTGCGCTGCCAGGCTGCAGTTGTTATCAACGACCAGTCAGATACGCCAGTGTCATTAGATCTGTTTGACATCTTCCAATGACGCGCTGATGGCAGCCACTGCGTGCGCCTAGAACCCTTCTCCAGACTGACGGGTGCTCACTCACAGACTCATTCATTCACTGCAGTCATTAACACTATAGGCCTACTGACAACAGGGACCGTGGGACGACATGTGGTGATATGGCTGGTGTTAATTACACTGGCAAATCGACTATTGCAGTCGCGTGTCACGTAAGCAACGTCTGTTGCCAACTTTAAAGGTCCGTGGTCACCAAAATTAACATACACATTTTATCCATTTTCCTGAAAGTGCAGAATTTCATGATAACTTTGACGGTAATATTGGCACCCAGCGTTCTGTCAACAAGGAAAAATTTACCTTTGAAGTCGACGATCTAAGAAAACTATGTAGAAAACGCGCCGCCATGATGACCCGCGGTGACGTCATGCGTTTAGCCTATAGACGTCATGAATTAATATTCATGACGTCTATAGGCTATGGCCTAGCCTAGAATGATGACATTGTCGGATAGCCATTAATATTCATGATCTATATGGGCTAGGGTCATGACGTCAGATTACAATATTTCGCATAACGTAACGTAATGCCGCATTTCGTTTGAATTCACGCATTAATTTCATATATTTATGAAGCTCAAATCAACATATTATATATGCGAGGTTAAATGTCTAATTTA
>Ga0209454_1002514_pt1 | contig 12516 bp, 12 predicted proteins | sample WorMetHERISLAND1_2_FD_187400 | JGI IMG/M metagenome (GOLD analysis project Ga0209454, IMG submission 187400) | Marine gutless worms symbiont microbial communities from Max Planck institute for Marine Microbiology, Germany - Olavius geniculatus... | ecosystem: Host-associated > Annelida >...
TTTCAGATGTATGCCACAGTATCAACAATGCAAGCCCATGTTGCTGACTGCCGACACAACTTTAAATCAAAAATTTAACTAGAAGGCGCTCGTGAAAGTGCATATCTCCGCCAACTGAAGTAATTTAAGCATTACTACTACTACTAATACTACAACACCTACAAATACTACTACACTGTGTCTCAAAAAACATCCCCAACATTTTTTACTGTACCTTTAAAACCAATTATCAGATTTTGATAATTTTTGGTATGAATATTGCTGACACAACATGCCATCAAATGACCGTGCAATTTCCCACCTCACCCAATGTATGCTTCTGCACTACCTAGGGAAAACCTGGAAAAAACATCCACAACATTATCAATCGTAACCTGAAGAAAGATTAGCAGATTTTAATAATTTTTGGCAGAAATATTTCTGACACCACTGGCTATTAAGTAAGTGTTTTAGTTTCCACCTCACCCAACGTCTGCTTTTGCACTACCTGAAAAAATCAGACCAAGCAAAATACGTGTTAAAATGAATGAAAAAAACGGTGATAAATTCCCTCTATCCTAATCTGGGGGCCCTGAGAACCAGTCTATTACAAAAGTTGACTGTCATGCAGCAGCGTATCTACCAGATGAAGTTTAGGAATGTTTGTGAAGTCAAGAAGTGACTGGTACCGCCTGAATTGGTCTGGAGCAGAACATTATCGACACTGCTGTCAATGAATAGAGAAAGCGTCTCCTTACCTGTGTTCGCATAGTGGGCCAACACTTCAAGCAATTTTATTGCAGGCAGTTAAAAAATGGCCAACTGGATGAAATGTCAGCCAAAGTGTCAGAAATGTGAACAAAATGTGTTTTTATGCATTATCTTAATAGGCAATCATACTGCATTGGATAAAAAACTGATACTTCGTTGGTTGTGTTTTCCCCAGGTAGTGCAGAAACAAACGTTGGGTGAAGTAGGAAACTAAATGGTCATTTGATGGCAAGTTGGGTCAAGAATATTCGTACCAAAAATTATTAAAATCTGACAATTGGTTTTCAAGTTACAGTTGAAAATGTCGGAGATGTTTTTTGAGACACAGTGTACATCTACAACAAGGGAAGGGGAGGGAGAAGGAAGAACCGTTTTGAGGCAGGGGAAAGGGAGGAAAAAGTAATAGCCAGCATTGCTGCTGGTGCTGTTGCTGCAATGACGTCATTGCCATTGTGAGTCATCATGTATACAGAAGGAACAAACGACGGAACGAACGACGGACAGAATGAGCGAAAAACAGAATCTCCGCCAGTGTTCACTATGTTCACCTTGGCGGAGATAACAATTAAAATTTGTTTAGACATTAAATAATCAGCAGGCAGCCTTCTGCAGACACCGACGAGAACCTACATCAACTACACTTTAATTATGAATAATTATAAGTAAGAAGGTGCTAGTAAATGAGTAAATTTGAATAGCACACAATGTCGATGAGACAGCCAGTTGCAGATTAACAATTGCAAACGTTAACAACTGATTACAAACTCCCGTTAAAGAAGCGTAGCATACCCATCAAAGAAAATTTTCAATTTGTTGACAAACAAGGATCAAACTGTCCCTTCAAATTAAAACAATTGTACTGGCTTCAAACTACCAGCATTCAGCAATGTGGAAAAATGCAATCAAGTCAATAGCTTACTGTCCAGCAGGCGTTGCCAAGGTCTGCAATTTTTACTTGAAGTTCATCCAGTGATGCCACACTCTGCCTTTTATTTACAACGCTGCAATCTGCAATAACACGGAATGCAGACTGGCTCAGTATCAAAGACCAATATAAATGAAGCATCGATAGATAAGAAGCTTCAAACTACAGCAAGATATCTAGTGTACCGAAAACAAAAAATGCTTCAAAATTATTATCCTTAACTGATATTAATAAGTTCTATGCCTTGTTTCTTCTCACAATCATTAACATTGTTTAACATGGTATTAACGCAACAAATTGGCATAGCTAAGAAAACTCCATAAACTAAAAGCCGATCTTTCATCCCAATGACTGACTGTAAACAATTTCACGATTCTGTGCTTCTAGACAACATCAAGAACCTAATGCACAGTGCTTAGACACTGAATGACTTCTTGTTCAGCCATAAATTTCTCGATCTTTACGATCAACGTTGTCATTATTTTACAAACCAACATCGTTTCATTTACAGTGTCAAGATTCAATACCTGTAGCTGTGTCGCCACCGTCCGACTTGTTGTCACTCATCAGTGACCAATCGTCACACATCTCCTCGGTCGTCGGAGTTGGCATGAGGAACGACGACGTAGAAGACATCGGGCTCTGCTGCTCATCCACCGGACTGCAGACCGAGCCGACACACAGCTTGTCAGACGACGTCAACGTCTTCAGCGCCAGTCGATCGCCCGACGCAAAACTGGAGCGACAGCCAGTGCCGAGGCCGCTGTCGACGCTACCGTTGCAAGCTGTTGACGAAATCACAGCAGAGTTGTCGGAGGCTGCTGCTATGCATGGCAAATTATCAACAGGTCCTTCACAGTCTGCTGCCTCGTTGCACTGTGCTGGAAGCTCCTCAGTTTCAGGAGCCGCCTCACAACTCAGCTCACCACCAAAAACAAGCTCCTCGGATTTCCCGTTTCCAGGCTGCAAGCAACAAATAAGCACAGTGTAAGAGCAGTGGACATTAAGGAAAGTAACTGTTAAAATTTTTCAACACCTAAAGCAGTTAACCATTAAATTTTTGACTGAAGGCACATCACTTAGAAACCATTGTAAAGTAAAGACCATTATGCTGTGTTTACAAACACTAAATGTCCACACTGAACGTGAATATCCTAGTCTGCCTACAAAACTGGATAAAACAAATGCTTAGCAACGGTGTCATGCAGCATTTGTGATTGTTGTTAGCTGAGTAACGGACAACGATTCTAAGTCAAAACATATATGTTCTTGGTTAATGATCACATCTAAGTTTTAACCAAGTAAGTGATCAACGTTAGTTAACTGCTGACTTTGGATAAGCTGACTACCGGAGTACCGGTACTAAAAATTGTGTGATATCAAAAATCCAAGAAGGTTCTAGCTTAAAAACTCAGGCAGTACTTGAGTTAAATCAACAAAATTAATAAAAGTAAACTGATTCAAACAGGATCGATGCACTTGATCAGTGGTGTCTGAGAATGCTGCTAGGAATCAATTGGCAACAGCATATGCGCAATGACGAAGTCAGAAGGTTAACCAAGCAACCCCATCTCTCAGCCATAGTCCAGTCAAGGCGCATGTCTCTGTTCAGACACATTGCACGAATGCCTGATGAAACAGATGCAAAACAGATCTTAACTGCTTCCCCCGCAAGAAACTGGAGGAGACCACTTGGACGTCCTCGTACTACATGGATGAAAACCATTCAGCAGGATCTGAAATCCAGCGACCTCAATATGGACGACGCAGTTGACCTGGCTCAGAACCGTCCACTCTGGAGACTGATGTCCACGTTCGGCGCTACGCACTCTTAGTGGTGCTTGCCAGAAAAGAAGAAGAAAAAGGATTCAAACAAATAGAAGAAGCAGTAGTAGATGTAAGCATACCTCGTCAGCTTGATGCAATTCCAGCTCACGAAGCTGTGAAATCTGCTGCTCCAGAAGCTGACGTTGGCGTTTCTGCTTCTTTTTCATTTTCTTCCGCTTGTTTTTTGATGCTTTTGTTGTCTCTGGTGGCTTCTCCTTAGGCGCTGTGCTCACTAAAACATTAAATATGCACATTTACCTTGATTGTCACTCAATACAAATACCGATGACCAACAAACATCAAGTACAATAATACAAAATTATAAAGCCAAGATAAAAGAACGTTATGGACAATTACACAATGGCACATAATGACATTAGACTTCATTTATGCCATAAAATAATCTTAAAAATAATCTTAAAATAATCTTACTTAGAGCATGTTAACATTTCACGACACCTATCACAGCTATTCTCAGTATTCTCAAGGACTACACTAGTGACAATAGTGTAGTCCTCGAGCTCAAGTTCTGGCTGTAAAACTGTAATAAACATTAATTTGATTACAATAAATACAACAACTGATTTTTGAGTGTTAAGCTGACCAGCGGATAATGGAAGATTTCTGAGGCCAAGCTTCTGCCATTCGACAGCTTCAGCAGCCATTCGATGGACCTCTTCCACGCTCACACACATGAGTATGTTCTCCGGCTTCACGTCCGTGTGGATAATTCGACACTTGGAGTGTAGGTACTGCAGCCCCTGCAGTGTCTAACATACAGACAACATCAACAATATCACAAGGCTCAGTAAGACAACAAGTTCAGCAAATTTTCTGTTGCCACGGTGATTGTTTACAATATTTACAAAAACTTTCCACAAACAGCATATTAACATCAATGTTGCTCCAGTTTGCCAACAAGAAATCTGAGCTAATGCTCACGAGACGCGCGAGAGCCTATAGCACTTCCTGTTCGCAGGTAATCTTGGTCTATCTCCATCCATTTCATTGCAATTCACTCTTCTGCAGCCAAAAATCACCAAAAAATCACTAAAAACCCGTATTTTTAGCAATCAAAGTCATCGATGTTGACAATCCTAAGAAGCTCGTCACCAGTGCTTGTTATGATAAGCAGCATATTTGTGCCTATCTGCAATCATTTTCATGTTAGACAACCTAACAGGGAATAAATAACCACTTTTTAGAGGGGCAGTCCTCTTTGACACTTGTGTGCGCAGGCCTCCTTGAACATAAAGGGTCCGGACTTGGATTGCTAAAATCTACATTCAATGGTAAAGATTTCATGCACAGGTTGTCTTGGTCTATCTCCAGCCATTTCGACGCAATTCACTCTTGAAATGCGTGTCGCAGCCCGAAATCGCGAAAAGTTCATTAAAACCCCATATCTGAAATGCTCATTAATCACATGTGACCAAACCGAAACAGCTACACGGTGTAAAAACTACAAAACTTGATGTAAGAAACCTGGCGAATAATAGATTTGACAAGTGGTAATGGGATTCCCTGGTAGTTAGAACGAATGATCAACCGCAAGAGATTGCGCCCAAGAACCTCGAATACCATGCAGACATCTGATGCTTTGTCAAGAAAAATAGCTCTTAGAAACACTATACAACACAAATTCAACATTTTATATCTGAATACATAACCAACTATCAACAAAGTTATTTTACAGCCAAAAAAGACTAAAGCATTGTGAGCTGTAAGAATTACAATAAACAGATCCACTGGTTTTAGTGATCAAATGCCATCAAAGTAATTTTTATGCATATAATTTTTCCAACAGTTATTTTACACAACACTTTGAACTGTATGCAGCTACAAAAATCAGGCATGTGAAAAAAGGATACGTGTTCCATTAACTCCGGAAATTTTAAAGTCATCAAAGAGTCGAACAGTCTTGTCTCTAAACGGATCTGTAACATCGGAGTCTCGTACCTACAAAGCATTCAGCTCCAATCATCAAGCCTCAGTAAACAGACTGATTCACACTGTTCTCTATAGCAGCCATAATACACACGCTTCTGATACTCATAAGGACACAAAATAATGCGCAGAAAATGCAATTAAACAATGGTCTTTTAAATACATATTGGTTAGGTCAGAACATGTTCATACTGCAAATACTGATTCTAAATGCAGCTGAACCGATCTTACTGACTGGCCTCTATGGTGACAATCTTTTCAATCTGCTAGAGGTGCCTTTCCATCGTACTACGGTAGTTGCTTGAGCACACCGGCCTGTCTGGCAAGTGATAAGGTGGCGTGGGTTCACCTGTCTTTGGTGCCAGGTGTGATCCGATATGGCATGTGACACTCTGTAGCTTCAAGATTCCATGAAGAGCATAAGCACCTTTAACACTTCAAACATTTTAACCAGTGATCACGTGGCTACAGTACTAAATTTAAAAATCAGCTTTCAAAGCTAATAAAGTATAAAGTAAATATGACATACTGAGCGAAGCAGCTTGATCTCGTCAATGGCCGTCTCAGTGTAGTGCTGCGCGCTTTTGACAATTTTCATCGCAACAAATCTCTTCTCACTGCAAGCACATCACCACAAACACTGCTACACTGAGTGAGTGCATAGGGTTTAACGTCCCGCCTGACACAGTATAGGTCACTTCGAGGACAGCCTTTGAAGGTAAAATTGCACATACACATAATAACGAAACAAAAAGTTTACCCTTTACACAAAGTTTAACCTTTATGAGACACAAAACCTACAAACAACCTAAACGTAAAATTGTAAGAACTGCCAATACAAAGTGTGCATATGTAACTAACAATAAAGGCAGTTCCAATAATTTTCCCTCTTATGCTCCAGACAGTCATCAATGTCAGAATGCTGTCTATTGGACAACGAGGGATGGTACACTGACTCAGCCCTGAAATTCACACTGGATGACAGCAGATGATAAATTTCAAGTGATTACAGCTACAATTCAAACACAACGCATGTTCTTATGACAGCTGTTTCTAAGACCCACACGTTGCACCAACAATGGTGATTGGTGATCCTAGCTTGCACCATTTTTGACTGATCCACCCGTGTGACGGATGGACAGACAGACAAACGGACAGACGGATGGATGGACAGAACTACGATGGCTAAGACGTGCTGAAGCAGTAGCTGCTTTCGCGTGTAAAAACTTCATTCCAACCAGTCACAAAGAGCAAGCAACTAGACTCACACAAGATCCCAGCACAGCCAAACAGTTGAAAAATGACCCCAGCCAAGCTTTCGAATTACATGATATTTCCCGTTGTATAAGTCACCAATTTTTACGGGATGATATCCTCCTAAACAACACAAACATTTGTCATCAATTAAGCACATAAATACATTCAAATTAATTAAGCACTAAAAATAATGACCCACTGTACAATATCAAATCCTATACAAAACTATCTATTTACGTGAAATGAAATCTGGTGTACTATACCCACAAATCCTTGGCTACCAAATGCTTGTGCATTTCCCACTTTACCCGAGTTTTATTCCTGTGCCATCTAACATTAACAGCACACCCATGCATTACAGCATTTTCCTGTGTTCAAAAAATTACCTACTCTGGAATTCACACAACAAACTAAAACTCTTAACAGTTTTGATAGTTTTGATCAATTTCGTCACATTATGCCACAACGAGAGAGCGTGAAATCAGCAAAGTAAATTAATAAAATTTCGTACTCTAAGCTAAAAACTGGTTACTTTTTAAGAAAAGCTGTAGTTAAATCAGAAATATTGCTGATATTCACCAATGCAGTAGTCTTTGGAATCCTCCTGTTCTTCATCATCAGAAGGTGGTACCTCATCTTCATCATCAGACTGTTCACCATTCACAATGACTTCTTCCGGCACCGGCGTAATTATCACACTACCGGCATTGATATTATTTTCATTTGTCCTGAAAAGTGAAATACATAACACAAACATCATACTTTCACATCATATGATTACACATCACTGACTAGTTTCAAATACACCACAAAAGGCATGCATCCCAGCATGCATGCAACAGGTTTCTGTTAACAAAATTCTCTACATAAATTCACATTCTACTCACGTTACGTACTTACTTTTTGTAGAAGCCTGACATCCACCGTTTTACAGATGAAACTATCCACTGACTGCATTTGCTTACTAAATGCACCAATCAACCAAAACGTGTGAATTTAGTTCATATATTGCAAGCAAATCAAAGGCAAATGGTAGGATAGACTATGTCTAAGAAGTCTAAATGAGCATTCAAATACAGAATCAACTCTCCGGAACCTATTTGTTGAAAAAAATGCAAAAAGTAAACAGCATGTTTCAACAAATGTTTCAAGCACAGATCAAAGAAACATCTTTTGCAATACAGTTATGTCTTGTCCTTATCATGCTCACAATAATCCCTATATGTCTTACAAACATTACTCCACAAAAAACATTGATGCATCTCTAATAAATCATTCACTGCCATCACTACACTTCAAACAGATGCAGGCTAAGTTTGCTTCTATCTCAACCAGATATAATTCCAACACTTAATGGCAGAATCTGCGCAGCAGCCGCACCTATTTTCCACATTCTTGTGGCGATTCTTTGCTTTTGATCGCTTCTTTCTGGCCTTGATGGCCTGAACTGCAAACATCACATAAAACACAAATAAATTACACAAACAGTGATACAATAAATCATTCATTTTTTTACCTCTAACGAAAAGTACCTAAATGCACAGCAAACGCATCATCAACCCATTCAAGAATGAAAGATGATCATCATCATATATTCGTTTAATGTAAAGTTGACAAGCACAACTTTCAACAACATAAGCACAATATACATAATAAATCCAAAAGCATGCAAGCGTAAACATTTCATAGTTTGTCCGAAAGCTAAAAACAATTATAACGAAACTTACTTTCAAAAACTATCGTTACAAACAGAACAAATGGGTGGATTTATGGTTAAAAACACTAAAAACAGACAAACAAATCGAGTATCGTAATAGGTTTGGTAGTTAAAAGAAAGTTCATCGCCTATAAAACAATTAGCATAAAAAGCAGCGATTCGCAATATTCACATTCACATCAGTTCAGTTTAGTTAGGCTACTAGTAGTATCAGTTGGTGCGTTGCGTTAATACGAATATTTGTACAGCATACGGACAAAGTCATTATCGTCTCGAAATTTAGACCAATGATAGACCAATTTTTCTGCATGCCATCAACAGTCATCACTAACAAGGTGTTTAATCACTCATTTGTCATGCTGCTTACAGTGCTTAGTAACAAAGCAAATCTTACCTTATTTTCTGTCTGTGTGGGCCCAAAATAACACTATGCAAATTAAATACAGTAGCTGATAAATAATAATAAGAACGAGGTATGTCTGTGATTCAGCTATCAGCTATCCGCAATTCCCACGATTATGCAGTGCAGTTAAAATGACTAAGCAGGCATCACTATAATCAAACGAATGACAACAAAAAGGTAAAAATCAAAACTATTAAACGTCGAATGAAATAGGTGGCTTTTCTCACCTTTTCGGTTGACCTGTGTACTCATTTTGCCAACATGTCTGTCAATAACTCAACGACTGTTAGCGTTATTTGTTTACATCGCATGCGCAGAATCGCCACAGATCGAGAATGTATGGAAAGCCAAACGCATGAATATTTGCCTATTCATATCATCATATGTACGCAACTCACTGCTCAACATTGTGGTAGGCCTAGTTCAAATTATAGTAGACTCCAACTTCCCGCAACAATGCGATTGCAGGCACGACATTATAGGATTAGAAACCCTACAGTTCTCTAAATCTAACAAAAAGCCCAGCTGTTGCTGGGGAAGATCGACCGTTTCTGAGATATGGCGACTGCGGACTAATCGGTTGGAATTTTGCATTAAAAATTGTGGCCAAACCGCTGCACAGTGCACATAGAGATTATGGTTATTGCTGACAGCCTATAGGAACTCGTCAGCATCCTATCCAACGGCACCATCGCCGACCCCCTACGACTTACCGTTCACCCACAGTATCGCACGAATGACATAGCAGAGTGCATAATGACCCTTTAAGGTTATCCAAGGTCAACGATTTCTGTGTCCTGTAAAATGGCTTATGTGATTTCCTATTAGTGATTAACAGTAACCTGGGCCATATTTCTCACCGTTTCTGACAGGCCAGTAATTTCCTTTGAAAACGCACATTCTTCATACACCTTTCATTCAACTCCAAATCTGAAAATGTTCCTTTTGCACTAAGTCACTGATATTTGCATGCCTAGGTTTAAGACAGGGTTAGCTAGAGTACATCGGTTACAGACGGATGGACAGAAGAATGACAACTGTACCAAAAAAGCCCAAAACTTTAAGCTTACTATTTAACGATCGGCCCAAAAATTTGTCTTAAAACTGGGTAATCCGAACACTGCGAACAGACTGCAGTCAGCGTTTGTGAATTGTCGTAAGGGAAGTTGGGGGGGCAAAACCCCTAACTGTTTTCTCAACCCCCTAATACATAGTCAAATTATGTACTGGGGGGTCAGCTATATACTATGTACATACGATTTACATTGCAATTTTGGTCTGGCTACAACCTAGTGTTTGAATTGTGAAAAATTAGCTGGGGGGATAGCTGACCCCCCACAGTACATAATTTGACTGTGTTAGGAGGGGTGAAAAACAGCTGGAGAGGTTCAACCCCCTAGCAATTCAAACACTGGTTCAACTCCCAGCTAATTTTTCACAACTGTCACAATTCAAACACTGACTACAGTACACGTTGAACATGACTGGATTGATTGAATAAATACAGGCCTGTAATATTGATCATTGATCAGTGTTTTAATTAAGCACAGCATATATGGTTCAAATGTCGAAGATGCAAAACATCGAATGACTGAATGATTCGTTCTGCAAATTCTAATTAAGTAGAATAACAAAAACATTTAACATGCTATAAATTTGTGGTCATTGTGGACAAAAAGATGATAGTTCAGTTTTGAGTAAATGTAATCCTACTGACTACTGTACATGAAAAGTAGCCTACACATATGAGACTATGTGGTAACTCTGTCACCAGGTCAAGACTTACTTTTCTTTGCTCAAAAAGGTAAAGATGGTATATTAATAATTTTAAGCCTATTTCTGTAATAGCTCAGCGGGGCTCACCACCATGCTCACTTCATCAATGCAGACCATAACTGAAGTCTGAAGATCAAGACACCACATATTAGTTGAAACTATTAAATGATTTGTTCATCACAAACTTCTGTCATAATTTGACATTTTGCCCAACAAAGCATTTCTGGTGCCAGGCTGCAGCACTTCTCATGTCATCATATAGCATGATATATGTACGTGTGAAATATGCTGCACCGGCAAGCCATTAGCCAGGGAAGGGGCACTAAAGGCATGTGTCCCCCATAGACTACTCAATTACTCAAAATAGCGTCAAAAATGCACCAAAGCACTTCATTTTCACAAAAATGGGAAAAATTTCAAGGGAGGGTCACACCGACACAGGCTTTCCCCACACCATGTACTCTCAAGTGCTCCCCTACATCAAGATATTGGCTACACTACATATGTTGTGAATAATTCAACAGTTGCTATTAACACAGTATCAACAGACCAAAAATGTATTCCTAAAATATGCACTGCAATGAAAATTACAACTATTCTACAGAATTTAACTTCCAGTACTCTATTTCCATTTCATTAATGCAGATTTGTCCAGCTGAATTATGGTACAATGACAAGTAAAGTTCAACAAAGTTCTACATACATTATAAGTTATAATTCAATTTAGTGGTTGTAATATGTAAGATCCATTGCCAATGATAGATGGCACTGATTCAACAGTCATAAAATCATCTCAAAGGCTTTATCGCTACACACACTATATTACACAGTTAATGAATGCTGCTGCTGATGAAATTTAACATTCTCAAAGCAAAATTATTAGGCCACCTGCTTCTGCTTTGTTTTCTACATCTCTGATGGAACCAGACAGCAAACCAAGACCAAAACTAGAAATTTCGGGCAAAGCCCAACGTGAGTCTGCCCGGCGCCCTAAGTCCGATTGGGGAAAAATAGGAGGGGGGGTAAAATTTCCCCGACATCAAAGTCACGTGGCCCGAACTCAAATGCATTGGTATACGCCGAACGCACATTGTCGACTTAGGGTAGGTCAACATGAGCGCTTATAACTTTGTTCGTAGTGGACCGAATTTCACAAAATTTTTTTTGTTCAACGCCCAAAAGATCATTCTCGTCAACGCCATTTACATATTGTCGCTATCTTCATCGGTTCCAGAGATATTTGCGCTCAAACTCGAAAGTTGTCGTAAATCGCACCGATTTTTGCCCTCCCAAATTTTAAGGGGGGCGGTGCCCCCAAAAGTTGCACCTGCGGTATCACCCCCGTCTAGCAGCACGTCACGTGGCAAAGTCTCATGAAGTTACTCCCTTTGGCTCCAAAGATCCTTCGTCTAATACGCTACATTTTAAGGCAATTTTTTGCTCCCCTTTGAAAAATGTTGTAAGAAGGGCCCCCGTCCCCGGTGGGGGGTGCGCTACTAAAAAATTGGTCATTCTCTAGCGCCTGTAAAAATTTGGGGGCGCAGCAACCCCTAGGGGCCGAAATATGGCCTTCCGAAAAATTTGATTTTGGTGAGTAAACATTAGCCGCGTAATCTCTGATGTTAGTGGACTGAAGTTCACACAATTTTTTTTATTCAACGCAGAATTAACTGTATTTGATAACGCCCTTTACCGCTTGTCGATATCCCTATGCAGTTCAGAGATATTTGCGCTCAAAGTCGAAAGTTGTCGTTAAACGTACTAAATTTTGCGCATTTTTTGCACTCCCAAACTTTAAGGGGGCGGTGCCCCCTAAAAGTTGTACCCGCGTTATCACCCCCATCTAGCAGCATGTCACGTGGCAAAGTCTCATGAAGCTACTCCCTTTGGCTCCAAAGATCCTTAGTCTAATAT
>Ga0209454_1002518_pt1 | contig 12504 bp, 6 predicted proteins | sample WorMetHERISLAND1_2_FD_187400 | JGI IMG/M metagenome (GOLD analysis project Ga0209454, IMG submission 187400) | Marine gutless worms symbiont microbial communities from Max Planck institute for Marine Microbiology, Germany - Olavius geniculatus... | ecosystem: Host-associated > Annelida >...
GGGGGGTGGAAGGGTAGGGGGTAGGGTAGGGAAAAGCCCCCTCCGTAGAAAAATTTTGAACATTTTAAGCAAAAATGATGCATTTTTGTGCGAAATTTTCACCGTTTTTGAGATGCATCCATGCAGTCAATAGGAGGGCGACTGCACCCCCCTTGAATCCGCTACTGGGCCTAGCCCAGCAAGCACCTTGCCGATGCAGTAGGCTAATTTCAGTAATTTGTTCACCAATACGCTTCATACAAGCATTTTAAGCACTATGTTTTATACTCGGCAACATCATGGAAAAACGCCCTGTCACGCTAAGCTAATACCGACAGTACGAAAATAGCTGCAGGGAGACGTTAGGGTGCTGAATATAGCCTGATGGTTACGTCAGTGTTTAGTCATTAGCGGACGGAAATGGGACAATTTGCGCGCTGCAGCAACCGTGTTACGGTCTGTTGCGGGGGACGTCGTGACCACCCACGCAGTCGCTTAACTTGCTTGATATCGTTTCTTGGCGCTGTATTTGTCTTGGAATGGTGGTGGTCGAATTTGCGCGACGTCGCCAAATCGAATATCCACAGCCCGGTGACAGGGAGGGATATTTGCGGTTACGGCACAGCGATTGAATTGTGGCGGGACAGATTGGCACCAGACTGCTGGTGGGCGTTGCCGTATAGGCAATTGATTGCATCTTGACAGTTGATATATCGATACTCGCTTGAAACTTGCAGAATTTTCGGTTTTTAAACCGCATCCGATAATTATCGTCATGCTACTGTCGGTACTGTGGTACAAAACTCTAATCGGTGAATCCGTAAAATTTGCGCTATCTCAAGCAGGCGTGCATTTGCTAATAGTGAAGTGAACTGATGCGAAAAGATAAGACGTAAAGTCCTTGTAAGACTTGTCAGAAAAATGGAATGACAGATGACGCGTGACAAAAACTGGGGAACTTTGATATTAGGTTCTGAAATTAAAGACCGTTCGTTTTGGCCGACCGTAGGCCTACTTAAAGTAACGGTCGAGCTTATGGTACGGTTGTCGTCATCGTCTGTCTGTAACGGATGTATTGTGAAAGCGTTAGATGGAAGGGGAAATTTCTTTGCACGAATAATGAGCCATGTGTCTTGAACCTAGGCATGCAAAAGTCCAGCGATTTAGTGGAAGGCGAACATTTTCGAATTGAGGGTTGAATGGAGGGGTGGTTGGAAATTCAATGGAAAACTGGCCATATCACTTAAAGGGTGAAAGATAGGGCAAGGTTACTAATTATCACTAATAGGACGTCTCATGCGCCATTTTAGATGAGATAGAGATCATTGACCTTGGACGACCTTGAAGGTCAGTACTGCAGCAGGAACTTTTAGGCTGTAGCGCATCTTATAGGCCTACTTCTCCGTGATTGGAGTTTTATTGTGAGAAAAATTTACGAAACCTGCGTCCGATATTTGCGTTGGTTATTTACGACTGTGGCTATACCGCCTGGCGAGATGACCATGCACGTGCGACGTCTGTTATTCATCGTTTATCATCGTTTATTACGCCAAAAGGCAGCAGCACACAATGAAATACACTAAAACACTAAAAAAACTCAAACTACGAGTATGCTCAAAGGCACACTCAAAGTAATGTCACATCAACACAGACTCCTATGACATTGCAAATGCACTCCATACAACCGGTTTAACTGCCAGATTATATGAGGTAACATCATATTTAGAGCCAATAGCAACAAACGTATTGTTTTTCAATGCTGACAAAGTTCTCAGTACAACATTATTAGAATAATGAATCTTCTGCTAGAAAAGTAACCGTCTCTGATCAATATAATAGCGTGGTTTGTAGCTTTCGAGAGCAGTGTCCCGTTAACATAGCATGCACGGAACCGTCTCACCTCTGAGAAATCGCTTTCTCTCCGTGATTGGAAGTTGGGCTTTTGGCTTCAGATGTAGGCGGTACGGTCGGCTTTTTCTAGCGCCAGCTGGGCTTCTTGTTGGACATAATGGCCAATTTTCGCATGGCTTATTCAAACTGAACGCGGCAAGATGATCGGGTGTATACTGCGATGGGATTTCGTTTTTGACCGACTGTTAAATCGAGCCTTGGGTACGATCATGTCGTTTCTCTGTCTGTTGTCTGTAACGCATGTATCGTGGCTAAACAATATGTCGTATGGGATCGGCGATGGTACCGTTGGATAAGGTGATGACAACTGACGAGTTTCTAGGTTGTGAAAACAATGTCCTAACAATGTCTCTGCCTGCAGCGGTTTGGTCGCAATTTTGACTGCAGCCATCACCCACGTGCGCCGAATAACTGTGTACTGGCGTTGATTGTTGCGCTGGATAGCCTATAGCAACGTCACCGTAGCGTGTATGGGACTGCAGTCACTAGAAATCAATTTCTTTCTGTGACCGATTTCGAAATCGGACGTTTTTATAATATATGCGGTACGGTCGGCCCACCCCAGCGACATCTGCGATCTTGTATAGATGCGATGCAAAGAAAAATTAGCGAAGATGTCGACCCAGCCAGTGCAGTTACTATACGGCCGTCCGTTTACAGTGCTATAGCTAAGTGCACTGCCCTGCGCAACCAATCCGACCCTGTCCTTCGAGCTTTTGATCTGGAAATTGGTAGGCCCTTATACACTTGTAACGGGAATGTTTATCTAAGTCTTTTTTGTTTTCCAGTTAGCAGCTCGTTCGGGCAAACAGGTGGACAGAACGCAGACGAGCAATCCACAACACAGCCTATTAGGACGGCCGCATAATAAGCGTGTTCGGCAGTACGGCATGGCATCCAATCCGAAGACGTCGTTCGTTGGACCGGAGACATGAAATTGCACGCAAGCGACGGTAGTGACGCCCTGCAGGAATCATATTGTTGGATTGCCGATGTCGCAGAGTTGCACTATTTAACTCAGCCGCTACAGCGTACGTAGTTTCAGTTTCCCTTAAGGCCGGTTCACACGAGCCGTGTTCACGGGCCGTGAACACGGTCCGTGGACATCGGCGACCACATTTTACGCCCGTGTTCACGGCCCGTGTGCACGATTGCTGATTTTGTGTCCCGTGAACACGGACCGCGTCCACGGACCGTGTGCATGAGCCGTGTCGTTGCAGTGCCTTAATATAGTATCTCAAGCGCAATTTTGCCAACAAAATAGACAAATTTAATATAAAAATAATGTTTTCTTTACGTTTTTATTTATTACGTTATACATAAGATGAAAGAAAAAATGGCATTGACTATTAAGACGAGCAATAGGCCTACACAGGTGCAAAGATTGTCTATTAAAGTCGTGTGAAACTGCGAAACAGAGTCTTTAACGTAGACAGACGTGTCAGTAGACGTTTTACAGTAAAGCTTACTTGCCATAATACGTAATTCACAAAGAGCAAATAATTTGATTTAATATTGACATTGACAATGACGTCGTGTTCACGTTATCCGCAATGCTTACAAAAATAAAATGGATTTTATGATTGGTTGATATACCGTCTACACGGGCCGTGAACACTAGTGTGCTGTTCACACGACCCGTGTTCACGGGCCGTGACTGAGGAAAAGCATTGCACGACGTTTTTTCACCACGTTACGTTAAAGACTCTGCTGTTTCACACGACTTTAATAGACAATCTTTGCACCTGTGTAGGCCTATTGCTCGTCTTAATAGTCAATGCCATTTTTTCTTTCATCTTATGTATAACGTAATAAATAAAAACGTAAAGAAAAACATTATTTTTATATTAAATTTGTCTATTTTGTTGGCAAAATTGCGCTGAAAATACCATATTGAGGCGCTGCAATGGCACGGCTCATGCACACGGTCCGTGGTTGTCACGGGTGTCCTGTTTACACAAGCCGTGTTCACGGATGAAAAAACGCACCCGTGTGTACGGGCCGTGCACACGGGCCGTGCACACGTGCACACGTGTGAACCGGCCTTTAGCGTTACAGTTCAACAGCGTCGTTCGCCAAGCAGTGTCGCTGTCTCGCCTGCTGTTGGTTGTCCGATTAGCGCCTCGTCGTGTCGTTTCTGCGCCGCATCACCGGTAGGTTTATAGACTGTAAGTAAGTCTGTGTTTCCTAATTCTCTTTAAGAAACTTATACCGTTTTCCTAGACAACGTTACAGGCCTACAACAAACAGTTCGTAAACAGTTGTAGAAAGTTAGGAACCAGCTGTAGGCCTACTTCAAGCGTTCTAATTCCAAAAGTCCAATTAGCTGTAAGACGGAACAGTTATTTGGCAGTATGGGCCTATAGGTGTCGCGCGACAGTAGACCGAATTCTATAAACATTTTCAATATAAAACACTACGTGTTCGACGGTTTCGTGCAAAACAAACAATCGAATAATCGATACCAGCCATATACACAAATAAAAATTAATATTTTACAGTCTAAAAGAGTCTAAATGTTTTTACATGTAGAGCACGCATTTCACTGTAATGCGGTGTATTTATTGACGCGCTACGATTGTGCTGTAGGCGTCTATGGTACGGTTGTCGTCTGTTCTGTCTGTATGCTACAGATGTATTGTGGCTAAGCGTTAGGTCTTAAGGAAAAACTTTTCGCACGAATAATTAGCCATGTGTCGAGGCTCTCCGCTTACAAAATTTGGGGAATGCAGTGCAAGGGGAACATTTTCAAATTTGGAATTGAATGAAGGGGGTATAGAAAAGAATGTGTGTTTTTAACGAAAAACTGGCCATGCCTAGCATAAGGTAAGAGATATGGCCAAATTTACTATTAATCATTAATAGAAAATGGCATACGCCCTTTCAGATGAGAAAAATTATTACTTTGGATGACCTTGAAAGCTAGTACTACAACAGGAACTGCGTAGACTGTAGCGCGTCTTCTCTAGCGACAGCTGGGCTTTCTTGTTTTATTTTTTTTGCTTGTCGTATTGTACTGTAAGAAGACAGTCTGCTAGGAATAAATCGAATAATTCTATATCTAAGCGGAAATGTGGCAGATGTGCTCATCGAATTTACATTACTTACAACAGATGATTCAGGCCACGCATTCAGCAAATTTTATTATGACATGTGTTATAAGTTTCATCGTACTAAAGCAAAGCTACAAATCAACGTTTCAGCTGCGTTTCAAGCGAGACCTCAATAATCCGAGCGAGTTTAGATGCAGCTTGGTCGATCTTAGATGGAATTATATATTAACCTCATCTGCAGGTTGAATATGAACAGAGCAAAACGCAATCTGTTTTTTCTCATCGGCTTAATATAGTTGCCTGTAGTGCACATTATTCTGCCGGATGAAAGGGGCATGACAAGTAGAAAATCACGGCAAAAATAGCAAAAAACACGGCAAACTTTTGTGAAAATGGCAAAAATCACGGCAAAATCACTTTGTCAAATCACGGGCATGATAGACCATTATACCTTTTATAAAACTCATCATCTAGCACTAGATGCAGTGCAAGATTTTTATGTGTAAAATGTTGTCGCTGCGGAACATCAAAATAGGCCCCCCTACAAATTTTTACAACGACGTCACGGTCACATATTAAGCCAGTAAGTAACAAAACATACTGACTTTGGCAGCAATAGCGAAAAATATGTTTGTGTTAAAATCACACCATTTATGTTGATTAAAAACGAAAAATTATGTAAAAAAACGTTAAAAACGGTAAAATCAAGATATTTCGGCTAAAAACACGGCAAAACACGGCATTTTGGCAAAATCACGGCATTTGACGAAAATCACGGCTTTCGTGATTTCCGTGTTTCCGTGATTTTCTACTGTGCTTAATGAATGACAAGGCAAACCTCGTACACTACTGTAAACATTTTTATTGCGCAAAGCTGCTGCCGGCGTGTGATCGCGACTGACAGTCAACACGCGAACTTAAATAATAGTCGTACCTTTTATGTACTCCTGTCCAAATATGACACTTGATTGCTGAAGCTTAGTCTACGGCACGGAATACAAGCTAGAAATGAGTATTCTGTAATTTGTATTTAGGTCTACTTTTACTAGGAGTAAAATTATTAGCTAAGTACTGTAGTGATGTTGACAAAACTAAGCTTGTTTAAAACCATGTCTTAATCAGTCAATCACTGAGTCACTGCGTATTTTGTATAATGTACTTAATGCATTTATTTAATGTATTTAATGTTTTGAACGTATTAATGTCACTCACTAGGTTAATTAACAGTTAATTAACACAACAGTTTGTGGCAAAATATTAAATAGTAGCCTACAAAAACAAAAAGTCAAAAATTCTCAGACTTGTTTGTCAAGACCAAAATCAAGAGCTTTATTTTCGTCCTCGAAAAGCCTCGATATCAACCAGGAAACTGAGTGAGTAGTTTCCAGGACTGGACATCGCTAAAATATTGCAATAATAAAAATTAGCCAAGCGTTGTGCGTAGGCCTACTTTATATAGTGAATATAAAATGTTATGTGTTGTGGGTGTTTTCAGGGAAAGAGGCGGCGATGAGGCCGGTGCAAGCGTGGATTTGTCTGGCGTGCTTTGCTCTGTTGTCCCTGCGGACTCTTTCGTACGAGGTTTGTCTGTAAAACTGCCTGTTTTGCTGTCCGTTGACGGTTGCTGCATTATATTTATAGCCTTGCTATTCGACTTAATGAAGCGACTTTCTATTCCGTTTATTTTTTTCCTTTATACAACACGTTCTTGCGATTTGTCTGATTTCCTTCGATGTATTTTAACTTCTTTTCGAAAATATTATGTGTGAGACTAATTGGACTAATTAATTCCGCCAAGAACGTTAGTTTCATGCATTTGTGAGTGTTACGGTTTGATTGGCATCAAATCATCATTGTATCAAAAGAATGTCATTTTTTGGTCCACCCTTTAGCCTGCAGTCAATAGTAAGCCTACTGTTAAGCGATATGCCACGTACAGTACGGCCCACTTAAAGTCTAAAGTCGGGAGTTGCCACTGTGGGCGTAATGTTACCATGTCGTGATCGTGCGATGGACATGCTGCTGCATTTAGAACCGACCGTAACCGCCAATCATTTAGCTTATACGGACTGAATTACAGTAATCAAAGCAAGTGCCTGGATCGGCGTGATCTTCGCTGATAATAACCTACTGTTCGAGGAGTGCAGAATGCTAGCGGCGAGCGTAATTGATGAAAGTTAATAAGCGGTTGAGTAGAGTGAGCCGACATTGACTGATAGTGATCGAGTGAGTGGACCGGCCGAGCTTGTTAGTAATAATATAAACGATGTAGGCCTACTACCGGTAAACAGACGGACAACTGCTAACAAAAGACCGTAGTTCAACGGGACACAAGTCTCCATATCGGTTAGAGGCCTACCCGAAGAAGCATTTCATTAGTACTCCACCACCAACGGACAATATCGGCAGATGGCACTATTATAATATTAACAATCTGATACCTGTTTTCGTGTCGTCAATAAACGTTGGAAAAACTGAAAAAATATTAAATCGCATTTATATTTGAAAAATAAACCTTATTTTTATGCCATGAGATTCATGCTATACAGTCTGTGATATGCTATAAATTATTATGATTGACAAATCGGCGAGCAGGCGCGCTACGACAATAACGATGGCCACCGGCACAGAACTAGAGTATCGTCTATGCAAACTGTGTCAGTTGATGTCAGATGATTTACCGGTTCGCGTTAAGTGTCCTTCGTGTCGAACGGCGAACGTGATTGTTTTTACAGTGCGTGAAAGTTCTGGTGCCGCGAAGGGGAAGAAAAATGACAGAATGACGCTGAGCTAAGGGCACAAATTGCTCGTGTCGGCAACGACGCGTGGCAGACACTTGTGGGACTGTGTGGACGCGGGAGAAACATGTAGGTCATTAGGACGGTACATGATGACGTCACTATGACGTCACTCTGTTTCCTCACCTTATAGGTTCCACGGCGCTGCTTTGAACTTCGACTTATATTAATTCAACCTCCTGCATGGTTTCACTGTATCCTTTGAATTCTACTGAGATGACACATTTAGCTGTCATCGTGGTAAAGGTCGGATCAAGGTCACGTAGAAAATTTGCTACTGCTGTGACTTCGGAACGGGTTAACAGATTTTGACTATATTATTACAATTGTTTGGACTAATCCAGAAGAAAAAACAAATAGCTCAGAGTTGTGCACACGATAGGCCTACATTTTAAACAGCTTGTGGTAGAATAAAATTGTTGTACCAGCCGATGCAAAAGTCGTATAAATAGATTGATTAATCGATTTATACATTTATACTATTTAGCAAAAGACGGTCTTCTGCTAAATAGTCGCAAGTGGTTAGGCGGCTAGGCCTACATATCCGAGTGATGCCAATATTGCTAAAAAGGCAACGTTAATATTCCTGGCTTTACTCTACCATTACTCAGACTGGCATCTTAAATCTAAATCCTGCGGATTATTCAATTTGGAATGTTCTTGAGCAGCTGCTATATGCCAAGTTCGATATAAAGACAGTGACGGTCTGAAATTTATCCTGAACACCTGCTATACATAATCATCTAGGTCAACACACATTTGCTACCTGCGTTCTCATGCTCACGCTGTGTGTTGGTAATAAATAAAATTTGTGTTACCACTTTCCTGACATGATGACAATGTGTAACTTTTTAGGTGCCGTCAACAAAGGAAAAAGATTTCAGTGCTTCAAAACGTAAGAACTTTTTTGTTTTGTCGTAGTCCATAGCTCATGCAGTGTTTTACGAGCAAATACCGTTTTTATAGTACACATATAGGTTATTTGTCACATTTTACTGTTTTTTATGGCTGGCTTCTGTAAAAAAATTACCGTGCCAATAGTTGCATGGTCTAAACTCTGAAATTCGTATTGCATGGCAGGAATGGTGAGAGGCGTTTCCCGAGCACACCGAAGTCCTCGCCGGTTTCGTTACACTGGTGGTCCATCTCCCGGATCTTGGTACTATAGTAAGTATAGGGCCTACTGTAAGTCTACGTTATTACGCAAGTTCAGTGTTATTCTACTGTGTTAATTGATTTTTAGTTTACTTCCAAATTATTTGTTGCTTGTAACTTCTGTGTTTTGTTAAGCTGTCTCATGGCGCTCTGTTTAACTAAGCGAAGCGTTAAGAGGTCAATAAGTAAGCTTTTAAGGGATTGAAATGGGTCTACTGAATCTATCTCTCAATAAAACAACGACTTTAGAAAACCGGTGAGTATTTTGCCTAGTTCTTCATTTCGTTAACTAGCACCTTTGCCGACAGTTCACCCAGAAACATCATCATCAATTTGTCGTCATGATACTCTCGTGGTCATCATTATTGACTTGCCTATCGTTCTCCCAAGCATTAGTGGTTAACTACTTCTTATATACTCAAAAAGTAATTATAACTACTTGCTAACTACTTGGGAAGTAGTTATAGAAAGTAACTTTAAGTCCAGTTGCAAGCGCTGGTATTCGCGCAGTCATGGGACATCGCGGCTCAGTCAAACGGCAGTCGGATGTCTCGCCGGACACTGATGACGACCTGGACAACGCCATACCACATTTCCCACGCCAGACAGCAGTGCCACATGGCGGCGGTGGAGGTGGTCAGCATCGATCGTCGTCGTCGATCTCTGTGGTGGCGTCTGCCGCTCGACTGAGTGATGACTTGGACCGGCGCCGGCACGCTCCACGGCTAGGCTCGCTGTTCCCGTTCCGTCCTGCAGGTCGTAGATGTTAAATGCTTTAAAATGTTTTACCGTTTCTTATAGTATACCGGCACCTGGTTGGTTTGTAAAACATGTAGGCCAAAACATGTTTTAGCCTGCTTTTTCATAGTTGTTGTTCATAACATACTAAGCCTATAGCCTACGAAACCAAAAAATGTGCTGCAGTTTTCGAAGGCAAATTGCGTCGAGCCTTTTCTCCAGTGTAGCCTGTCATTCAGGAGGCCTACTTTCCGCGGTCTTCACTACACTGTTTTGATTCTAACTCTAATAATTGTGAACTGTTGAGTTAATTAGGCCTATAGCTACTGCGCGTTGTCGTAGACTTGCATGAAACGACCAGATTTGTGCCAGATTTTTACGTTATGTGAAAGAAGGTGCGTTTTTAATGTCTTTCTTATTCCAAAGTTAATGTTCGTAATATATCTGCGCTGCAGGTCATCAGCGGGGGCTGGGCGCCGACAACCCGCAGTTCCCGCTCGTGTCGGCATCAGACGACGACAGCGTCGGTGGACAAGCGCTGCTGCACGAGTTCCTTACCTTCCTCGACCTCAAAGGTATTGCCGATGTTCCGTGGCGACTTGGCATGGAAAGGGCAGGGGGCATTGTCCTTCTTCCCAAATTTTAGCCTGTCGGACAATTTGGTTCTTGTCGGAAATGTTTTTTCCCGAAAATATAACTTTTGGGCTGCTATTGGCCATTTTGGTCCTTTTTGGGGAAGCTGATTTGAGGGCAAATATGAAATTTTTAGCATTCGTAATCTCCTCTGTTGAAAACTTGCAGCTGTCTGTTCCACAGGCACGGAGTGCTACGCGGGAGTCCAATCCCCCATTTTCAACGCCTCCATTTAGGGTAAAAGAGGGGGGAATATGAACATGTGGGTAATATGAACATGGTTTTTCTATTTATGATATTTATTTAGTCCTTCTGTGTATATTGTATTTAAGCTTGTGACGCACTGATGACGTCGTGTTTGGTGTGCTGCACGCATAAAAAATTAGTTGAGTACTACTAGTGTCGGGAATATGAACAGGACACTGAAAGTATGGTGATATAAACAGTAATATTAACAGCTGCGGGTAATATGAACAGGTCCTATATATGTAGGTGTTTTTTGCGATACTAACACGTTTATACATTTAGGCTTCTTTTGTATATTTTCTAGCTTATTACATTCTCGTGATTTATGCTTACGGTAATATGAAGTTTATTTTAACGGCTGTAGGGCCTAATGTAACATAAACGCACCATGTTCATATTACCCACACTGTGTTCATATTACCCCCATGCCGGGAATATGAACACTTTAATGCTTATTTTCAAACACTTATTTTTCTCAGATTTAAACACATTTTTTGTACTTTTCCAGTCGTCAGCGATAAAGTTTTCATAAAACTATCGTCCGTGACCTATTGCCGTGTTATACGGCTATGTATCACTGCAATAATCATTAACTCGCTTAAAGTGTTCATATTCCCCCTTACCCTAATGAAGTTATGAAAAATGAAAACTGGTGACGAATAGGTTATAGATTTAGGCTACGCTATTTTGGATCATTAAACTCCTAAGACCTTAGGCTTAACTATATATGGCTTAACTGTCCTGTAACTACTAATGAATGACAAAACTCCCTCCGAGGAAAACCCTAGCTGTAGTTTGAGTCGCAGTGTGATTGATGGCGTGATGTTTTGCCATTTAACTTGAAGACTGCATGTTGTAGGTCGCAAGAAGCTGGATCGGTGCTTGTCGGCCAACGACGACTGAAGTGTGATTTATACAACTTCGTCTATCTTCGATCCAGAGTCACAATGATCTATTAGGCCTATCACAACGGAACCCGCAGAAATTCTCCTACGGAGTTTACCTGTAACCACAGCCTTAACTGTTGTTTGACGGATGCGAGACGATTTATCGGGATAAAACATAACAGATCAACTGATATTATCGTCTTCCAGAGTATTCTTGCACATGCCCACACCATACCCGCGGGTCGTGCGAAAGCCCTATAAGGAAAACTTAACTTATGTCGCTTACGCTAAGAAACGGAATTTAGACTACACAAACTACAGGTTTAAACGTAGCCAAATTCTTTGAATAAACTTGTAAGCTGGATTTTGGAAAGTAACTAATAAGCCACAAAATTCACCATGTGTTAGGCCTACAATGCTTATCTTAGCACGTTGCCATTAATTCACGGTCACTAACATTAAAGAACGCTCCACTGCGTTTGCGTGATTGTCGCTTCACAAATTAGGCTAGGCCTATAGGCCTACCTGCTGTCCAGAAAAGTCTGCAGTTTTTAGCCGACCGTACTTAAGCAACGATCGAGCTATTGGCATGATTGTCGTCGTCAGTCCGTCTGTAATGGATGTATTGTGACAACATGCAATATGCTTTAGGTCGTGGGCGAAAATATTTACACGAATAATTAGCCATGTGTATTAAACTCGGGCATGCAGATTTCAGCCATTTAGTGCAAGGGGAACATTTTCAAATTGGGGCTTGAATGCAAATGCAATCGAAAACTGGCCATATCTCAGAAACGGCGACAGATACGCATACAGATACAGGTCATCATTCATCACTAATTCAGGAAGTGGCATACGCCCTTTCAGATGAAATGAAAATCATCGACCTCAGATGACCTTGAAGGTCACTGACAAACAGTACGGTCGGCTATTCTAGTGACAGCTGGGCTTCTTGTACACTCAAGCTACTGGTATGCATATGAGTAGATAGGTATGCGCTACACCACAATTCTGGCCACAGCCCAGCTCTAGTTGCTTTTTTACTTACTCACAGCATCCGCGCGGGCATGTTAAGCATTCTGCGCGCGCCATACGGACTAAATA
>Ga0209454_1002519_pt1 | contig 12501 bp, 4 predicted proteins | sample WorMetHERISLAND1_2_FD_187400 | JGI IMG/M metagenome (GOLD analysis project Ga0209454, IMG submission 187400) | Marine gutless worms symbiont microbial communities from Max Planck institute for Marine Microbiology, Germany - Olavius geniculatus... | ecosystem: Host-associated > Annelida >...
ATTCAGGATTCCTTCCGGATCACCCCCAAAATTGAATCGCTGGTAGATCGTGCCATTCTTGACATACCCTCAAAATTTCAGAGAGATCCGTCCATAACTTTTTGAGTTATCTTGCTGACACACAGACAGACAGACAGACAGACAACGTCTGGCAAAAACATTACCTCCTTGGCGGAGGTAAAAATATTTGAGTAAAGCATGCATGTTTTACTTTCATGCACCTCCCTGTTACGTATCTACGTGTACAGGATATTCGGAGGCGCAATAGCGGTGTCGGCTTTTCTAAACCTGATGATTCCGGGGGCATGTCGAGTTCACTTTGGTCTCGTCATGTTTGTGCGCATTCTGCAAGGACTTGTCGAGGTCTAGTATTTACAGTACATCAACATTACTTTTAAACGGCGCTGAAAAATTGATCCGAAGAACGTAGGTTTTAAAGTAAGAAAACCTTTAAAACGTTAAAAGACTATTTTAGGTGTTTTATTTTTTATTTGTTGTGAAATTCGTTACATACCATACATTTTATCTCAGATTTTAGTCGTTATGTTTGATACTTTATTTTGCTATAATTTATAAAAAAACAATATCATTTTTTGACGGTCAGGGTGTATAAGATGTTTGTTGTGTAGTAATTTTGTGTACGGTGTTCAATGGACACTAAACCAAAAAGCTTAAAAAACGTTAAAAACTAAATTTTCTTTAAAAACCTAGGTTTTTTAACCCTGCTTTTAACACTGTTGTGATATCAAGGTGACATTGACTTGGTGATCATTCGCACATTTCTATTTTTTTTATTTCTTTGCCTGTTTCTTCCTGCAATATTCTCTTTAAACATTTAGTTTTCACGTCATTTGCTTTATGTCTGTGTATTCTTGATGCTGGGCAAACTGGTAGTGCTCATGCTTTGCTGTCCATTTTTTATGTTATTTTGTGTAGCAATGTATGCAAGGTCTATGCATGAAATTAAAACCAGGGACAGTAAAACAATATGGATAATTGCATTTAAGATAATGAATTTTATCATATTGTCAAGCCTGAAAATATTGTAACAGTTAGGTTCATCCAACAAGAGTGATATGAATAGTGCTAGCCATAGAGGCATGTCGGTCTGCTGCAGTGGCACTGAGCACATCGCAGCCGTGAGCCGCAGCACGATGACGTCACATGCAGATGACGTCACAAGCACTGGCGTGATGTCATTGCCAGCCACTGGTAGACGTGCACTAGCGCCTCGGCCTCTGTATGTTAAAACGTTAGGGCGCTGTACAAATTTTATTATCAGTATTATAGACTGATACTAACTGAACGCAGAACAGGAGTTTAGTGCGTCTGAGAAATTGACGGATTGTCTGTACGTCGTTCTGAGCTTACTCGAGACCAGAACGAAGCACCAGCGCCAGCCAGAGTGAGTGAGTAAAACTCGTGTGTAAATGAGTACAGTGGGTGCCATTATAATGGTGGTGCATTTGTTGCTGACGCTGATGCCGATTGTCGCGTGGCGTAATGCAGGCGATGCTGCGAGGATGCGGATACAGCAGCTGCTGGCAGCCTGGCAGCCTGGCAGGTCGGGCGGTGGTCAGTAATGCACGCCGGTGTTCCATTATCGGATCGCCCCTCAGAAAAGTCTCACCCACCGGCCGACAATTTACCGGTCTCTCCGCCCAGCGGCAGCTCGAGCGGAACGGATTTTTACCGGTAAATTGTCGGCCGGAGAGATTTTTCTGGGGGGAGATCCTATACCGGGGGAACTTTTTTATGAGGCCGGCGATATTTTAATAAGGGTAGACATATCAAATCCGTGATTTTCTCTCTCAGAGCGGTTTTTTCATGGGGGAGACATTTTAATGTGACGCCGGCTGATGGCCATGCAGTGCGCTAATGTGATGGAGATGACGATGGCGTTGTTGCGTGAGTTGCACGCACAAATAGAATTACTCGGCGATAGGCCTACCGGTCCGCCGATCAGTATCGCGTTACCGATATAGATTGATATCAATTCACGTAGCAGCCTCAGCCTTAGCAGCAGCAGCAGCAGCAGGCTCTGTCCACTGAGACGCAGCGGTGGCGTGCCGTCACTCGCTGATTGGTCGGTCACAAAAGCAGCGCTCGGCGCGCCGCTCACGCAATCATGACGTAAACGCACCCGCCTCGCCCGTCTCGGCTGCGTCGTGATCGTTAAATTGTTTTCAATTCAATAACGAAACCGGCGTCGCTCGCTCGCCGTCAGTGTGTGCGATTGCTTCTAGCATTCACTGCACGCACAATAACAGTAATCCATCCACCAGAATGGCATAATCCACTAAACAGGCTACAACTGAGCAGGGGCGTATTTAGGGCGCTCTTGCGCCTGTTCCTTGGAAAATGCAAAAAAATGTTTTCTCTATAAAAAGACAAAAAAATAAGCATAAAAGGAAGGGAGTTTATAAGGCCAACATAAAATATCTTTGCTGCAGGTGCACTTGTGCTTCTGCTGTTAACGCCTATCAGTCTATTGCTATAACGCATCACCAATACTGTACTAAATGTTTTGACTTGTTTTGCTGATTTTTGATTTATAGTAAGCGTAAAACTTCTTAACCCATATAACTGTTATTTCGCGATGTAATTATCGTCTGTTATCGGTGCTGGTACGCTTGCAGGGAGTGACTTACCCGGCGTGCCACGGCATCTGGCGCCATTGGGCACCGCCGCTAGAGAGGTCCAGACTCGCCACCATGTCATTCTGTGGTTCGTATTTTCAGCGTTCTTTACTTTCACCTTAATTTGAAACACTTGCCTTTTTGTATCAAATATCAATTTTTTAAATGTTAGTAATATTTTACGACAATGCAAGGCAATATACCGAAGCATGTGACGGGATATGTAATCATTTGATCACAATTTCCTCGAGCAAATTTTATTAAAAAAATAGTTTGACATATGATGAAAAAAAATTATGAAACGTAGTCCGTAGGTCTATGAGTTTTTCGCGGAGCACATTATTATGTAGCTCAAGACTGACCAATTGTTGGTTGTTGCGACCCGTGAGCGTTATTTTTGACACGTTATTTATGGCGCGTGCAGCTGAGCTTGCTGCCTGGTGGGCGAGAAATAAAGATATGAAATCCTTTCATTTCCGCGCTCTAATAAAACGACAAATAAGACAAGCAACATCTGCGTGCAAGTGCAGCAGCCGCACATTTGTTATGCACTTATGCAGCCGTCCTAATAGATCGCATTAAGGATCTTGGTCGCCCCTTACGGGCTACCAACGCAAAACCAAAAGGGCGTAAAAATACCCAGACATGACGTGAACGCTCCCCGGGGTAAGAGTAATCGGTGTGCCAATTTGCAGTTCAAAAAATCAAAGATCAAGGTCACCGGATGTAAAAAAACTTGCAGAAAATGATGCATAATCTCGCTATTCGTCAATGTTTACGAGCCAGCCCAGACAGGCACACCAAGCGCCGCACTTATAGGGTGTTTACACGATCCAGCAAACGTCCAGCATTACATTTGCTGGAAGTTTGCTGGATCGTGTAAACACCCCACTAGCTCTATAGGCAGTGTACAAGGGGACTTTTAATGTTGACGTTTAAAACAAGCACGTGCTGTCGCTACTGCTAGATGGACGACCGTATAATACGTCGGCAGCGGGCCGACATATTTTTTTGGTTTGTCTCAGTGATAGAGGTGTCTGATAGCAAGTTGCTGTGCGATGTTGTTAATACAGGTTCATACGCCGGCGCTGTGCTCGGTATGCCGCTGTCAGGCATAATGACCGACTACGCCGGATGGGAGTCATGCTTTTATTTCTACGGTACGTCCCACTGTAAGAGAAAACCGATCTTCTTGAGTTTGTCTATCACAGTATTATGATTCTTAGTGTGTAATATTCTCGACAGCATCGCAGCGTTGCATGCTATACTTAGATCAGCTCCAGTCCGTTTTATTGGAATTACGGTCTTTTCACTTTTCATTTTCATGCAAGAGGGGTTATAATCTTACGTGATTATAATACATAACTGTTTGGTCGGATTTCGTACGAATCCATGCACCTAATCAGTAAATGTCTAGTGTTATATTTGCAGCATTATATGAGTGACGCCAAAAGATTGCCAAAAATACTTCAGCCAGTAACAGCCACTTGCTGAGAATGTACACGGTGGTGCAAACGTAACGGGAAGAATTCATCTACATTCTTTTCTGTATAGGCTGACGTGTATGTTACAGATACACGCAGAACATATCGACAGTACTTATGCTGTAGCGAAAATTGCTCTTCCCTTATTTACCCGTTCGTTTTCCAATCCGTTCCATTAATCCACAAATAATTCTAGCTTTCCGGCGACGCAATCCGCGTCCAAATCGATCCCGTAGTTACGGATATACCTCTTAGAAATAGCCGTATTCGTACACCATACATAGGCCTAGTTGCGCATAGGGATTAGGTAAAAAGACAAAACACCAATCAAAACGGTGTCACTTCACTGCAAAATCGAGATTGTTCGTTAAAAAAATAATTGAGAAAATATTTTCGCAAGCATAAATGTTTTACTTTTTTATGTACCGCCCTGTCAAGTTGGGCATTACTAAAGACGTCGAAATAAGGCACACAGAACGTGACCCAATAATCGTTGATGGGTGATGCAGGAATATTCGGCCTGGCGTGGTTCGTGGCGTGGTGGTTCTTCTCCTCCGAGTCGCCGGGTTCACACAAAACCATCTCAAACGAGGAGAAGCAGTACATCGACAGCTCGCTGGCACTCAACACATCCGCCGTCGCCAACAAGGTTCAACAGCCAACACCGTTTCGCTGATCTCTTTCTCTTTCGCATCGCAACAAGCGAAGATGTCGGCCCAGTGTCGGCATGCAACTCTGACCTTACCCTTGACCTTTTAAACTGAAAATCGACGTACCAATTTTCGTTTACGTTTACCCGTTTTTTTTTGTTTTCCAGTTAGAAGTCCGTACGTGACAGTCAGACAAAGAGAAATACAAACGGACGGGCAAGATTCGTAATGCGGTCTATTAGGACGGCCGCATAATATCGTACATGTATATTGTGCATGCAGATTGCAGAGAACTTGTATTTTATTGCACGGGTTCGCATAGTTGCAATACAACAAAACAGATTGTTTCATTGCGGCTTTACTATATTTTTGTCGCATTTTGTCGCACATGTGCTCAGCCCATTAGTCAGGTGTTGGTTGGTACATGTATACAGGCGCTGAAGACTCCGTGGAAAGCGTTCCTGACGTCGTGGCCCGTGTACGCGATCATCGTCGCCAACTTCTGTCGCAGCTGGAGCTTCTATCTGATGATCATAACGCAGCCCAAGTACTTCAAAGACGCTTTTCACTTCGACATCGCGCGGGTACGACAACACGTCGATCAATTGTAACAGATTTTGAGCATCCTGATCATCAGCATCAATATTTTCAGGCCTAAAAATTGTGTGCTTTTAGTTACGTAGTCTGGCATAAAAGTAGAAACGGCTGGGAATAATTTTTACGCGCCAAAGCTACGGTAATTCTGTCCGTCCGTCCGTCCGTCCGTCCGTCCTGGTGTCACGTCCCGATACCGTTCCAAGCCCAGATGAGATAGAGACTTCGGTTTTTCACCATATGATAGCCTAGAGGTCTAGTATTTCAAGACAAAATTTCATGCCCCTAGGTCAAGGGGGTCTCCACGAACGAGGGGGCGAAAGAGGGGCACCCCTCAAAAAGACGTTATTTTACAGGTATTGGCTCGTCTAGCGTAAAAATGGTTGCAGATAGGCACAGACATGCCGCTTATCATAACAAGCACTGGCGACGGGCTTCTTAGGAATGTCAACATCGATGACCTTGAATGACTTTGAACCCCCAAAATAAGGGGTTTTAGTACATTTTTCGCGATTTTAAGCTGCGATGCACATTTCAAGAGTGAATTGCGCCGAAATGGTTGGAGATAAACCAACACAACCTGCCTATGAAATTTTCGCAATTGAATGTAGATTGCAGCAGTCCAAGTCGCGACCCTCCACGTTCAAGGATGTCTGCACAAGCGGTTGTCAAATAGGTATACCCCCTCTAAAGAAGTGGTTATTTTTCTGCTATACAAGCACCAATGACGTGCTTTTTAATTGGTATCAACATTGATGACCTTGAATGACATTAAGCTCTAAAATGAGGGTTTTTAGTGATTTTTTTGCGATTTTTGGCTGCTAAACAGTTGACTGCGACGAAACGGGTGGAGATAAACCAAGGTTACCTGCAGACAGAAACTGCTATAGGCTCTGGCGCCTTTCGTGAGCATTAGCTCTGATTTCTTGTTATTTCGTGACGTGCCGCGTAATATTACGCAACAACTAATAAAACGGCGACACACTGAGAACCTGTGAGAGCGTAGGTAGAAATACTGCAAAGCAATGTTTTTCAGCAAAACTTTGAAAGCAAACAAAAAAACTGCACCACTATTTTCAAAGTTTAATAAAAGTGTGCATGACAAGCGAGCAGTGAATTCTGATAACGTGTAGAGCGGCACGCTGTCGGCGCTGCCTCATCTGGTGATGACTCTGGTCGTTCCAGTCGGCGGACACTTGGCCGACATCCTGCGACGCCGCAAGATTCTCTCAACCACTGCCGTCAGAAAGATTTTCAACTGCGGCGGTATGAAGACATGGGTATACTGCTTTCACATAAGGCCCACATTTTACATCTAATGTCGTGAATTTGTCCGTCTTGATAAAGCAGCGTTTCTAAGTGTGTGCATCATAATAGGCCGCATTATGGGTCTTGTCCGTCCGTTTTCATGTTCGTCCGTTTCTCTGTCTTTTACAGTTTCTGAGCTTGAAGACAAAGAGACGTAGAAAAGAACAAATGGCACAAATGTTCTTCAGGGCATGAGTAACCAGTGTGCTAATTTTTAGATCAAAGATCAAGCTATCGACGTTATAGATTTCTAAAAACTTATGCATATTTCGCGCAAACATAACTTGCGCCGTCACCCACCTTTTTGTAAACGCTGTGTAAAATTGTCAAAGTAAATTTTTAGTTAAAATTTAAAACAAGCAGTTCCGTGTGCTAATAGTAGAACAGCCGAAGGCGGACGGCCGCATAATACGCTGGCGAGTGACGAGATCTTTGCTTGTTGATGTTACGAGAAGAACCAGAAATCGTCGTACTATATGATGTGGCGCGACTTGTGATGCATGGTTGTCAGGTTTCGGCATGGAGGCAGTGTTTCTACTAGGAGTGGGCTACACTGCGGACACAGTCACGGCTATCACATGTCTCACACTTGCAGTGGGCTTCAGTGGATTTGCCATCTCCGGTATAGTTTCAAACGTTCAGTTTCATTATGTCAAGCGACGTCGTCGTTCGTGAACAGAAGTTGAGAACAAGACCTAGTTGCTTGAATTTTTGAATAGTCTTTTGCACTTTGTTTTAAAACTGTAACTTGCAGAAACATACGCTAAAATTACTATAATGCGTTAATAGTTGTTGAAAATTTGTAATTTTCTGAGCTACAGAAACTTACCAGATCGAATTGTAGACAATTGGGGCCTATAGATGGAGAGTCGGGCAACAATTAATAGGCCTACACTAAAGCGTTTCAGTAAGTAGGTTCACGCAGATGAACTGCGAACCTATGCTTTTTTATAACGTGTATTGGAAGTTTTACTGTATTCATATTTTGTCAATAAGCGATGACTTTAATGTGCAGGTTTTAACGTGAATCACCTGGACATCGCGCCTCGCTACGCCAGCATCTTGATGGGAATGTCAAACGGTGTCGGCACACTGGCCGGCATGTTCTGCCCAATCGTCACCGAAATGATGACCAAACACGAAGTATTCATTTATTTATTCATTCATTCGTTTGACACTGACATTAAAAGTAACAATTCTGAGTTGAGCAGATAGTAGGCTTCCTACCGTACACATGCTGACGCAATAAAATACCTGTACCAAATTGCTTATAGGAACACGTGCGACCAAATGAAATGAAGCAAAATAATCCTAAACGGTTGCCATCGACTCCTTGTATTGTTTACTGCAGAGCGAAACGTAGCGCTGTAAACTTGCAGACAATTTGCATTTATCGATTGCAGGAGTGCGCATGTATTGCAAAAAGACACAAGAAACATTATTAGATTGTGACCAATCTAATGTACTCCTCGCGCGCATTATTTTCTCTTGCAGTTAGTTGTTTAAATGCTTTTTTGTTCTTTTCGGTTTGTATTAGAGACCCGCGTCTATTTAAGACCCGTCTGTTATTATACTAATAGTGACTAGCGTCGAGATCGTTATTAAAAATAGTTTTTCCAAAGTTCGTATTTTACGAACTAAGGGAAAAAATTTCAACAATGGTCGACGACGCAAGTTGCCATTTGTCTTGTTATACCTCAACGCATGCGTGGCACCGTTATGGAGATATGGCGCCTCAAAAATAATGAGGTCACGACCTCGACTTTTTGGGGCCACGTCACGTCATCGGTCACGTGACCGTTTGACTCGCGGTGGACGACTTCCTATGGGTGGTCCTTTGTGACCATGCTTTTATCTTGCACCGTTATCAAGATATAGCCATTTGAAGTTTTTCCAGGAAGGCTCTTCCAGAAAGGGAGGTCGGTCGTCGGTCGATGCTCAATATTAATATATTACACTCATGTCATACTCATCTTCTTTACGTTAGGAACGTAGCGCGCGAGGAGTAAAAATGCAGTCAGTTGTTTTGCAGTTGTTTCAGCTTGTTGTGGCCGAAGTTATGCAACGTTTGTAAAATCTATAAAATGTTTTCAATGTATTAGATAGTTTCCCTGGCGTCATTACCGCCAAGAAACGCAGCAGTGTTGCGCGTTGGTGCCTGTGTAGACGGTGGAAGAATGGGAAACGGTGTTTCTGATCGCGAGTCTGATTCACTTCGCCGGCGTCACGTTCTACGGCATCTTCGCGTCGGGCGAGAAGCAGCCGTGGGCAGATCCTCCCGAGGACGACGACGTCACAACACCACCATCACTACCGCCAGCGCTACCGCCGCCCGAACAGCCGCCGCCAGCCGCCGGCCCTGCGTCTCGACCGGCCGAGATGTCATCCTACGGCGCGACGACCGGGCTGGGAGAGCTCTACCAGACCAAGGTCGAGATGGTGCAGATACCGACTGTACCGCTGGACGACATCTGTCAGAACGGATTCGTCCGAGAACGCAATCAATAGAGGACACGTATGACCATGTTTCTATGGCCGTAGCACTTGTCAAGCGTGCCGACCCTGATGGAGAATATACGCGCGGTGAACACGACATTGTTCGCGACCACACAGACGACACTCGCTGACACACACCCACAGACAGGCCTACAGTCAAGCGGTGACCAAACGGTCGTAAGTTTACATAGGCTAGACGACCGTGGAATAGGTGTGTTGTGTCTGGGGTGGTATAATCGAGTGTTGAATGGACCTATACATTCCAGACAGTAGACATAGGCTATGATAGGCTGTAGCCATGTGGCTGATGGATCTCGTGCATGCTTGTCCCAGCTGAGCGCGTCGGGCTCTCACTATGGAACAAGCAACTTGCAGGCCCATAATGATTTGTCGAACTAGTTGTCTAACTATGGCTCTTGATTCACGCTCTAGGCTACTTGCAAGATCTCAGTTTGGTCCATTTGTGATTGGACCCGGTTTGCTAATTGGTTGTTTTGTACAGCAGCTGGTCTACGGCCTGTAGCGCAGCATAGCGTATAGAACTTTCAAGCCACGGGACGCATAATCTAGCGTATTTGTGCAGTAAACTATAGAAAAATATGTCGGTCCAGTAGGGCCAGTACCGACTATAGTGCGGCCGTCCGCGTAGACCTGACCATTGACCATTTGGACTAAAATAAGCAATGAGTAGTCAGTTCGATTTATGAGCTTAATAATAAAACTGCAATAAAAACGGTAAAGAGAAGATTAATTTGTTTCCTTGATCTTTCATCCCGACCAGCTGCTTTGGTATTAAAATGCTAAGTAATATAAGATCATTTGACCAATGATTGTCGTTTTTATTATCTCTAATCACGACTTACCGCAATGTCTGAGTGATGCGTCACCGAGTTTGTTTTCTGTGTCGTTTTGAATCTAATAATGTACATTGTTGTGGCGCCAACGCCATAGTTATAGGAAATACAAGTAGTTTTGTATATATGTATTTTAACCTGTTGAGTTTTCATATATTCAGGCGCCGCACCACCGGTCTGCATGGCCACAGTACCTGATTATATGGTTACTAAAAGCTTTGACACTTTTGCACTGCACACAAAAATTAATTCCACCGTAACATTTACAACAATAAGCGGATTCTTTTAAATGGAAAACCACTCTTTATGTTCGAATTGTATAATTTTGTCAGGAAAACACTTATTGTAATGCGGTTAATATTCAGCTTTTGAGAAACTTCGTCCACTAGACTACCGATTTTTTTTGTCCTTGGACTTCAAATTAGAAAGGGCTTTGCCTCTGAGACCCCTCTCTGTAATATCCGCAATGGGTGGCCGCATAGCACTTTTTAAAGCGTGCTGGCGCCATTGGATAGGCTGTTGTCCTGTTGGCTTTTTGTTGTGTTGTACATGTGCGTTGTGCGTCAGTTAACTGTTACGCTCAACCACCAGCAGTAATTACAGATCTAACGTGCTGCGTAAATTGTTGTGTACATACATAGGCCTAATCATTATTTATCTGTTTTTATCTGTAAATATTTCATTTCAGTAGCAGTATTATGCTGCGTGACTAGGTCATTTTTAGTTTTCGTTGACAGTAAAAGTTGATGTCCGTTGTTAATTAAGTTATTAGATTGTTTATAAAGTCGGTGTAATTGTGGTAACTGTTATGCTGTTGTTATATTGATCGTTGTTGTTTATGTTGTTGTTGATGTAACGGATGATGATTATGATAATGATGATAATGATGAGGCTACTGCAGGGTGGCGCATAAAAAACTAAAACACGCATGTTTTACGTAGATAAAAATCGAGCAATCGGATAGTTTCGATTAGCCTCGTCACTGCAGTAAAGCGGGAACATTTGTAAATAGTAACGTAAACATAGCCATCGTCCACTGCAACGATTGAAGCTACTTGCTGATCGTTTTCGAAACTGTTCGATGACTCGACCTACGTGAAGCATGCGTGTTTTTTTACTTTTACGTGCCGCGCTGTGTGATGTTAAACTGAGTTGTTGTTAGTCTTTGTTCGTAGTCGAAGCTAGCTGTTCCAGTGAGTCTGTGATTGTGACTTTCACCTTTCCGTACGTGACGACGTTTAGATGCATGGTCGACGTTCAGTGTTGTCTCGTCAGTAGTAGTTGATTTTAGTTGATATGTCAGCTTGCAGCTACTGATTTGCATTGACATTAGTCTAGTCAGTGTCTCCAGGGCTGTAGTCCTACAAAGTAACCGTTGGACGTCGTATGAAACTATTGCAGGCAACCGGCTGAGAATATAGCATTATCGCGTGCTTGAGTTTGTTTTCACATTTTGCGCTGTGTTTGAAAATTGTAATATGAACAAAATACAATGAAAGTATTATAACGCATTGAACATTATTGCAAATTTGTAGTTTTACATATAGTTTTGCAAAATAGGGCCTAGGGGAACGCGTTTGCTCACTGAGAAGTGTCATTGTCCGGCATAGCTTCAGCTTACTTGGCAGCCAATTGTCAACTGGTCTCTGACGAAGGTCGTCGTCGGCTGCGTTCTGCAAACTTCAGAACGTCTGCCACTTTCAAGCTAGTTTAATTTGTCCTGTATTTTCGTGTCCTGTAAAGCCCAAATTCCATTACGCCGACTTTCACCGAAACTTTCCCGCGGGGAAGGTCGTGGACACAAATCATGAAAGTCAGCGGCGTGATTTGTGTCCGCGGAAGTCCGGACTTTGTCGCAAAGACGGGTAATGGAATTTGGGCTTATGCAGTGACGTATTTGGGATTCGTCAGTGCGACATGGCCAGCGCGGAGCGCGAGCCTACAACAGGAGTCAGCGCAGCCTCCAGCGACGTCAAAATGCAAAGCCCTTGGTCAAGAGGTCAGGGGGGCTAAGTCCATACACTGACGCTGAAACACTTTTCGCTTTTGAACGTTTAATAAATGGTAATAATTTGCATATTTTCTGACATTTGGAAACGCAAAAAATCACTAGTCGTTGTCAAAATGTTCGATGCGTTGATTTTCGTTGCCGAAATGTATATTGTCATGTTATACTATAAAGCTGGTACTGCTCTTAGACTAGATGGTACGAAAAAGTTTTTGCAGCTATCGGCAGTATAAAGTCGAGACGTATTTTCTGAATTGAATCGAACCGACAAGATGTTTCTGCATTCGTTCGAAAGCGCTAAGCGCTTTGCAGTAGCTGAAACGACCATTAAAAGTTTGTCAGTGTCATTGTTAAGAGTTGAGCCGTAGTTACAGCGCATTGCAAAAACTTGCCGGGTAACTGGCATGTAGCCGAAACAGAAGATTAACGAAAAAAACTTCTAAAGATGAAAACCGATTAGCTCAAAAT
>Ga0209454_1002520_pt1 | contig 12497 bp, 5 predicted proteins | sample WorMetHERISLAND1_2_FD_187400 | JGI IMG/M metagenome (GOLD analysis project Ga0209454, IMG submission 187400) | Marine gutless worms symbiont microbial communities from Max Planck institute for Marine Microbiology, Germany - Olavius geniculatus... | ecosystem: Host-associated > Annelida >...
CCATTTCCCCATTTTCCAGATAAGTGGTCACATTGTACCATAAACCTCTAAAATATGCCTTGTACACTAGCTTTCACCCATTAGTTCAGCAGCCCCTCATAGACAGACTTGCGTAAAACTTGATGCTTAGGTTTTTCTCATCAATGTAATCAACCACGACATTTTGGGGAAGTAGTTCACAGGTTTTGATTATGTGATTTCTAACTGGATGCCAACATTTTATCACAAACAGCAATCTACTGCTCAAACTGCTAAAATGTTAACTCACTCACTGACAGCCATTTAACAGAATATTTTATCTACAGTGGCAAATCCCATTGTTAAAATTCTCAACTCATAGCTGCCAGGAAAAATAGTTCCGCAACAGATAATAATTTTCATGTATGCAAAAGCAGCACTTTTCAGCTATCATATGCTAAGTAAAATTTGCTACTCAATTCATTTTTGTAGCCAGCTATTCAACAAACAATATGCATAATAATCATCTGAACGTAACTGCACCTACCTCTTTCTGGCTACATGTTTTGGGCCAAAACTTGAGTAGTCCTTTAACGACCTGTAAAGCACAAAATAAAAGTATCATGCAAAGCCTGAGCTTTTCATGACGGTTTGCATTCAATATGCCAACAGTCCTATATAGCATGTTGTTCATAATAAGTTCTAATAAATTCATCAAATTACAACCTTTTATTATTGTTTTTGTTGACGTTTCAGCAACCACTGATGCCTTCGTCGGAACGACTGTCCGCCAGGTGTAGCTGTGGTGGACAGTACGTAGCCATAGATGTGTGGAAGTTGGTAGGACCCCTCATCTCAGTTCATCATCATAAACTGGGACTGTGCCAAGGTGATCGACAGAGAAAGCAACAGAATGAACCGGCGCCGGTGGATCAGAGAAGCGATACACAATAGAAAAGAACAAGACAAGTCGATAAACCGAGACGAGGGGTCCTACTAACTTCCACAGATCCATGACTACTTACTGTCCGCCACAGCTACACCTGGCGGACAGTCATTCTGACGAAGGCAGCAGCGGTTGCCGAAATGTCAACAAAAACAATAATAAAAGGTTGTAATTTGATGAATTTAATATAACTTACTAAGTTACGTTTCAACCTATGAGTCTATTCAAAGAGCATCTTGTTCAGTTTATCCATCCAAAAGCCAGTTATAAGATAAAACATTTCCATACCGCATTCTGCATTCTACCATTTCTTTCGAATATAGTCCCATTTTGCCTGATCCTAAACCTTAACCATAACTCTAACCCTAATGCTGACCCTATCCCTAACATGAAACCATAAACTTTAACCATATCCCTAACCTTAGCCACAAGTGTGGGCAAAACGGGATTAGGCGATATACTATTAGGCAAAATTGGATTACCTTCCGGACACTGACATGTAAACACAACTGTTGCCTTTATACATCAGTTCACTCTAACAACATCTGCCATGCTCTTCTACTGTAGCTACTCCTCTTCATTCTGTCTTCACTTGGGAGAATATGTCTCATCAGTCCACCTGATAAACTATCACTTTCGCTGACATACTCTATATACCGAACATTTGACATTATCCAACTCAAAGCTATGAAAATGGCAATACGAAGAAGAAATATTAAGTTGACAACCTGAGAATAACACACACATGCTTTGAATTCACTGCCTAAGTGAACAGTGCTAGACAAATATGCTTAAACTGTCCAACTAATGTATAACATTACAATTTATAAACAAAAGTTAAACACAGTCAAAAATAGCCCCCGGTGCATAAACAGTGATCCATCAACAAACATTAGATGCATCTGTATGCAGTGTACTTTTTTTATTAATCAGAACAACAAAAGTTCAGAAGACTGAATTAATTACTAACTGGTTCGGTTAGTGTGGCATCTTTCTCCAGAAACTGTACAACACAGTAGGCCAGCTGCAACACATAAACAGCAGAAAGCCCAGTATAACAATATTACACTGTAAGCCAAAAAAACATGCTACTTTACTTTTAAGTAAGTAAGTAAGTAAGTAAATGATTTATAAAGCGCCAAAGTCTCAGAAAGAATCAGGGCGCATGTGCATTTTGTCCATATCTTTGCCAATTATTGACCGATTTTCAAAATTCTTTAACTGGCACACTCTGCAGACAATTTGTAAGAATGTGATTATTATATATCCCACCACAAAGTAAATGCGTTTCTACACTACCTTGTGAAATATCAATATAAGCAAAAAATAACGATAATGACAAAAATTTAGGTAAATGAAAAAAAACACCTCAGACCAACATTGTGATGAATGATTCGTATGATGCTAGACTGTGTTAGACCCACACACACAGTCTAGTGTTGTACAGACCATTCACTGCAATGTTAGTCTGAACGGTTTTTTTTTCAATTTTACCAAAATGTTTGTTTGTTATTATCATTATGTATGCATATTTCATTGATATTTCACAAAGTAGTGTAGAGGTACATTTATTGTGTGGTAGGATCTATAATAATCACATTATTGCAAATTGTCTGCAGACTGTGCCAGTAAAAGAATTTTGAAAATCGGTCAATAATTGGCAAAGACATAGACAAAAGTAAAGTGGCATGTTTTTTTGGCCCACAGTGTACATGGACAACTACATTTACTTGAAAAGGTCTAAGCATACTACATAGCATACAAACGATCTATTTTTTATGACTGCTACATGTCAATTAGCATCCGATGACGTAACTTCCAAACTACCAAACCAAACTTTCACCTGGAATACAAAAATCAAGCTATTCAGAACAACAATTTTCAATCATGAGACCGAAATCATGGTCGATAGAGCATATCACCGACCTGTGCATGATACAAACTCAACGTCCGTGTTTTGTGGAGAGGCAAGAGAACGTTGACTAAAAACTGCTTGTGCTCATTCTTCAGTGGAAGTGCAAAACCATTTATTATGCTATAAACAAACAGCCATCATGACAGACACAACCTGACAATGCACTCAGAATAACTCGCTCTACTCTAGACATAGACAGACAATGCATTTAAAAACAGGAAATTCAAACTGCAAACATGTCTAAGAGATATCAGAACCTATGCAGAATTGCATCTGAAAGCAAAGCAATGTAATTACAGTTCACAGAAGTGTAACGACAGTCTACGAACAACAGCTTAAACATAAACAAAATCTTAGCTTATAAACACTGAAACCACCATTATTATGAATTATGGATCTTTCCTGGACTTCTTGTGCTAATTTGGTTTTGGTTCCCTTCTAGTTAATCACCTGATCTAGCTACGTGTGGTATAAAGAGATGGCTACTATTCACATGATCAGCATATATGTTATGCATCACAGTACTGTTATCATTCACTGATGCTAACTAATTGAATTATTACATTTCCGTGTAGCAAACTTATCTTACAAAAGCAAATATGCAAAAATTCACCAGAAATGAATTTCTGCAACTCAATGTGCACTTCTTCCTACACTATATCTGACTTGTTGTAAAAAATCTAGTTATCTATGATAAACTGAAACAGCAAACAGCCAATAAAATCACAAGCAGTAATAAAGCACAGAAATCATTGTATTGGTTTATCACAATTCCCATGCTATGTATACGGTGTTTCATAAAAAGGACCCCTTTTGTTTTGTTTTTTATAATTTACTCAAATTATGAACAATTTACATAAAATTTTTACCAGTTGCAGCTGAATAAATAATAATTCTGCAATCCTGTCTGCAACTAATATAGAAACCAGATCTCGCATTCTGTTTAGGATTATGGGAACTGTGATAGCCGAATTACCTGCCAAGAATCTCCAGTAATTCTCCAGTACCGTTAAACTGTTCCGTCTCATAGATAAACCTTTAACACAGTTATCAATGCATCCATTAACAATGCAGCACTGAGCACCGATATTATAGACATTGAGAACCATATCCAGCTTATGTGTACACTATACTAACACTGTGTGATAAAACAGATAGTCATTCAGCCAAAATAAGTAAACTACAGTAACGATATTACTACAATTAATATCAGTGTCACGTTCAGCCCTAGCTGCCGAAAATAGAAATAAATCACAAAAAGGCACATTTATAGAACATTAAAAGGCAAGGCAAAGGCCATGAGTAAAAACTTGCGAAAATGCAAAAAGTCAGAATATTATCATTAGATCATTACCTGTAAAATATGACCTGTGTACCATAATTCAGACACTGGTCAAAAAATACTGCAAACGTACATGGTTGCCAAAATATGTCAAGGCTGTCTTACAGTGCAACAGCAATACTCGGTAAGCCAGTTTCATGCTATTCTTTCAGCATTAATTTGTGTTCACAAAATGTTCTAAATAGCACAAAGCAGAATGCAAAACTAAACAAAAGTTTGAAAAAATAACAGATAAGAAGAACATGCCGTAAAAAAATGTTGTTGATCTGTTTCCTAATGAAAGCTCGCAAGCCGAGAAATTTGCCATAGATCCTGTGTAGAACAGTCTTGAGAAAATCCCGTTCACGCGGGTCTTCACTGTCAAAGAGTTCTAACAACTGCAACCACACAAACTGACATGCAAAAACTGTATACTGTGAGGCATAAAAAACACACACAAAATTTATCAATCATAACACAAAGGCGGATTATCAGATTTTAATAATTTGTGGTACAATTATTCCCGATACAACTTGCCATCAAACGGTTATTCAAGTTTTCACCTCACCCAACATATGCTTCTGCACTACCTGGAGAAATCAAAACACACGAAATCGGTGTTAAAATGAGCAAAAAATGCCAAAAACCATCCGTCACATTACTGATAGCAACTTGGAAAAAGATAAACAGATTTCAATAGTTTTGGTACAAACATTTCAAATTCCCAGCTCACCTAATGTCTGTTGCTGCAATGCCTGCGGAAAGAGAACAAATGCAACATGAGATAAAAAAAGAAAAACGTCAGTAAATTTAATCATTCCAGATACGTAACAGCCCTGATCACAGTCCATTCGGCAGTATTTGCAGAGTTATGCAGCAGCAAGTTTATAGGACGCTGTTTAGAAACATCGATGAACTCAAGAAGCGGCTGGTTGAAGTCTGAAGCAGAACATTATCAATACTGCTATCAACGAATGGAAAATGCATCTCCCTGCCTGTGTTTGCACAAATGGCCGATATTTCGAATATTTATCGTCAGCAGTTGCACAACTAAACAATTTGATAAACTGTCAACCAAAGTGCTAGAAATTTGGAAAAAATGTGCCAAATGTGCATTATTGTAATGAAATAATGACATTGCATTGAATAAAAATGTAATATTTTGCTTGTTTTGTTTTCCCCAGGTAGTGCAGAATCAGATGTTGTGTGAGGTGGAAAACTGAACTCCGTAAATGGCCATTAAATGGCCAGTTGTGTCATGGAAATGTATACCAAAAATTATCAAAATTGGATAACCCTTCTTCAAGTTATGGTAAAAAAAATTTTGGTGCGTTTTTATGCCTCACAGTGTAGTTAAGTACAACGTGCATCAATTGAGACTTCATTTAGCTGCACAATTTTGTGTGGCAACTAAAGGTAAGCGTGCCCCACGGTCACACTAACCATGGTGGACTATAAGAGTGGAATTTTTTAATGCCATTTCCAACAGCTTCAGAGCATTTAATGAACACGTATTTTACCTACCATTACTGACTACTGTGGTTCTAGCAATCTAGCTGCTGACACGGCTTTTCATTCTGCACTGTTCTGGCAATGCAGCCAACAATGGTTAGCCAAATGTTTGCTGTTCTAACTAACTACATTCCTGCGAATTGCCTTGCTCCACATCCAGCACACTAAGTCCAAAACTATATGCACGAGCTGCCATCTGAGACATGGTACAGAAAAAAAACTAAAGAATCTATGTGCAAAAAGAAAAAAAGTTAATAGCTAAACAAACTGTTAAAAAGGTAACTCAAAACATTCATCAAAATCAACTCCAAGCACTGACGCATGAATGTCATACAATACAGCCAACAAAAAATAACTCTAGATAGTTCCAACAAAAAAAAAATGCAGTAGTGTAAATACAGCTGTTCTTACCTGGAGTACAAATTTCTGGTCTATAAACTTTTTGGCGAGACTTGGTTGAAAATCTGGCGACTCCAGAAATCGTAGAAAGAACTCGTATACTACCTGCAATATTTATGCACAAAATCGAAAGATTCAGCAGTCTCTGTCGCTGCACGTTACCGGTTAGCTTAATTTACATGTAAGTCTGTTCTTGTCAGCGTACATAAGCCTCAGTTGTGGCAACACAATTTACACTGGTAAATGGCACAGCAAATCTGGTGCAACCAGGCAGAGCTTATGCACGGCCTGAAAGAGCAATATTTCTGAATATCTGATACAGCATGAAACCCTGGTGACACGCCCAAATAGATGCAGCTCAATGGAAACGATCGATGACAACTCACTTTGTCCCAGGACCTGTAAGTCAGAAAGACAATTCTACCATGCAACCGAAATGGGGAATAACTGCAGTTGGGCACTGGGCATTCTGATAATAATAACATTGTACACCGTGTTCAGAAAAAAACACCCAACTGATGTGTTTTAACATTTTATCAAACATCTGTCTTCAGCGGTAAAACCCATAATTTACAAACATGGAAATATGATGTCAGCATGACGTCACCAGTAGCAAAGAATATCTAACTTTTCCATTTTCAGGATACCTGTTTCCTGGTAAACATTCCCTGAAAATTTTGTGCAAATCTAAGCATTTTCCACCGAGGTACAACAGAAAACGTGAGAGTGTGTTTTTTTTCTGAACACAGTGTATATATATGCGCCAGGAAGTGCAAATTTTGCACGCAAAAAAGGCTCAGTCAATAACTCCACAGCGGCAACCATGCATCATGACCACCAAAATCACAGCGTAGGCTTACACAACTGACCACTAGACAATAAGGATGCTAAGTCACAGTTTAGCACAGACGTAGGTATAATTACTACATACCTGCAAGTGTGGCCATGAAGCTTCCAGTGTGGGATCATCCTCATCCGGGTCATAATCCGGATTATCACTTGGCGGCAATGTACGGAATATGTTGCAGGCAATCTGCATCCATCACGCAATGTGAACAACTGTAGGACAGTGGCTTCTATCCCCCGAAAGTTGGAATCTAAATCGGGCACAACTTCCACCCCAGTTTTAAGCCCAGGTTCTCTCAACTTTTGACTCAAGTTTTCCGCTCCATTTTAGGCTTCTTCCCTTTTCAGGGAGGAAGTTTTGTTAAAGGTGTAGACTGAAAACTAGTGGAGAAGTAAAAAAAAGGGGAGAAAGTTTTGTTAAGGGTGTAGTTTGGACAAAAAATAGGGGGAAATTTTGATCTACAACCTTAACAAAACTTCACCCCCTATTTTTTACCGGGCGCAAGCTGTGCCCACCATGTATAAAGATAGAAGCCATTGCTGTAGGCATATGACTACTGTAAACTTTATTTCACGATGTCAGAAATAAAACAAAAGCACACACACACACAAACACAATGTGAACAAAAAATTTCAGCTAATGCTCACGAGACGCGGGAAAGCCTATAGCAGTTCCGGTTCAGTAGTTTAGCTGATAATTGGGGTGTTCATGCTAAGTTAATATACAAATACCAAATTATCTGGATCGCATACTGGTAATGATAGTTCCACTATCCGTGGCTTCTAGCTTTCACCGCTTTTGACTGATCCACCCATGTGACAGACAGACAGACGGACAGACAGAATTGCACTGGCTAAGACACACTGAAACGTGCGTAAAAACTAAAAATGGTATTTAACTCTCATTACTTTGCTGCACAAAGCAATGACCTGCAATAAGTTGGCATCTGTTGTCAATTGACAGCCTAACAAAGTCATTCGCAAGTTGCATGGCCAATATACAGCGATGCACTGAAGGCTGATATCAACTTCCACAGCCTCAGCCTGACAACAGTTTACACTGCAAGACCACGCCTACCCGCATAGGAAAGGCCAGGCTGGGTTGAGCTAGGTGAGTGGCTCATAACATATTGAAGCAGTATGCAGATGGTCACCCATCCAGTAATAACTTCGTCCAGCACAGAAAACTAATCAATACCCAAAATCCAAATGCTAGCAATAAACCAAACCAACATCTTCCCTGAAGATCAAAACGGAAAGTAAGTAAGTAAGTAAGACAGCTTAGAAGGTGCAGATTAAAGCAAAGTTAGCCAAAATGTGCCACAATCAACAACCGAAACAAACATGTCTTTAGCAGCTGCTTAAACTGTTGGAAGCTGATGTCAGTTTGTCTCGGATGAGTCACCGTTCAGTTCAAAATAAATCGACCTGCATTATGGCGACAAAGCAAACTGGTAGACTCACCATTTTGACAACCTCCGGGTAGATGGGTTCGGTGAGGACACCCCTGGTAGCGGTGATATAATCCACCAGTTCATTGAGACAGGCGCGCTTCACCTCCTTGCTCTTGAGATCAGAGACGGGGTCCATGAAGTTGAAGACAACGCAGCATTGCAGCAGCTTGTGGATGAACAAATCCTGCTGCTCTGACGCCGGCGTGTCTGCACCCAGTCACAACCCAACCACACGTATATATTCAGCAGTGTTCGAGTCCCATTTGAATCCCAGGAAATTCGCTTCCTAGCCAGGAAATAAATTTCCCTGGAATTAACAACTGTAGTACAAAGCAACACACCCACAGTTGCCAAGGTCCAGAAATCAAAAAAAATCAAAATGCATGAGATCGATTACCCTCCCCTTCCCTTCCCCCTTCTTCACTCCCTCTCTCCCTTTCCCCTTCCCTTTTCCACTTCAAGACCGTTTTGGTCTCCTTGTCCTTCTCCAAAATCTTCTAGGATGTCTGCTGTAAGCCCCCCCCCCAGCAGAGACCTGGCCGCAAACGCAAGACTGATAACAGTAAAGTAATTAGACGTGCAAGTATAAACTATGGATTACATACATTACACACACGTGACAGCGCACGTTAGCACATATTGCATAGCACGAGGAGGCAAAGTGGAAGCTTCAATGGCAGGAAAATCGGTCGCAGAATGAGTAATGAGAGCAGAAGAGGGCTAGATGGAACGGTGCCCACCGGGCTGCTGGCCCCAGGAATCAAACACGTTTTCTACAGTGGCTGCAGTCAGCGCATGGTGGCTCAGTGGTGCTGGATCTCTCCCTGAGATATTGATGATGCTAAGCCAGTAGCAGCAGCATAGCAAACAGCAGCAGGAGCTTAGTCAGCGCCGGCGCCATAGGCCAGCCAGGATCCAACTGGCGCCGGCCGGGTGTTACAGTAGTACTAGGCACAAGTTTCATTGATGATGATGATGCCTGGCCGGACGACCCCACTGCCGGGAAACGCGGCCGGCCTGGCCTCCCGGCAGCAAGATCAGCAGCCGCCGCAGCAGACGTGGCATCAGAGTACTGTGTAGTCTGCATTTGCATGTACTAGCTAGCAGACAGTCGGTCAGATCAGGCCACCATTGTAGATAACATGCCAGTCAGTCCAGTACCGACCTGCTGACTCACGCCAGTTGCATGTCCATTACCGGTACCATTTTTCAGAATCAATAATTCCCTAGCTAACCACTGGGTATGAAATGAAGTATTGCAATAATATAACAGTACCGGCCTGTCTGGCTGGCGTTAAGACAGGGCGCGTTCAGCTGTGTCGGGCGGCATGTAACACTGTGTGATCCCATATGGCGGGTGACGCTCCATAGCTCTGTGATAGGTTTCCCATAACAAGAAATTTGAGCAAAGCTCACGAAACGCGTGAAAGCCTATAGCAGTTCCTGTTCGCAGGCAATCGTAGTCTATCTCCATCCATCCACTTCAGATCCAGCTGAGTTCTTGAAAAGTGTTATCTGTGACTGCACCGGAACATCTTAAACTATTCAATCAAGGTGGTCAGATCTCAGGCTCAGCACCATTCCATCTAGACTGTCATTTAACTCAACTCCATAGCCGCATTCGTGACAGTTGAAGCACCCTAACTACGAAGCTGCATTGCTGATGCTACTTTCAATTTTGTTATTTTTTCAAAAGTTATTATTATTGGATGATGACAATGAGTCTCGAAAATGTCTTGCCCTTTATTCCCAAGCTGAAGCAATTCAACCACAAAAACCACATGAAACAGATTTCCACAAAATAAGCTGCTTAGAATGCAGCAGTTTGACTATCAAAACACAACAAACAGCAGCATGAATTAACACAAGAAAAATAGCCCCTGCTGATATTCGACAGTCAACTATCAATTAGGTCTAACCAAATTTTGCATTGCATCCTTACTCCAAATTTTGAGATTTTCAGTCTAAATGTTAACAGTTTGTAGCAAATAGCATCATGTAACAACAACAGCAGTATAATCAGTGCAATGCAATGCATGACCAAAGCATCGCTAAAACCGGTATGACAGCAAAAGCACTAGTGCTGACCCAACTATGAAGTTAACAACAGAGTTTTCCCTGACAAGATTTCTTTCTGGCAACTCCCTGACTGGTTCAATTCACCTAAATATTTCTCTGACAGCTCTGTCAATCCTGACATATCCACATTTTCAAAACAAGTGATCATGTCATCCATCAGTGTGATGCCAGACTATTGCCAATGTTGCTGAAATTATATCCTAACCAGAACTATCATGGCCATAGCAAAAACGCAACAAAAAAATTAGCCAGAGTCACACAAGTGCAAGTGTGCACAATCATAATTTATCACCGCAATATCTGTGTACCATAACCACCACCCTGACAACGTGGCTTGATAGTGTGATGATCAGCATGCTAGACTCAATGATTGCAAAGTCATGGGTTCTACTCCCAGCCAACTGAGCCAATCCACTGTCCGGTAACAACCCTCCAGACACAAATTGTCCACACACCGCAGTAAAATGCTTAGTTTGGGGGCCCTGCCAACTAATTCACTGAAAAAAATCACACAATCATGCCAATGGCATTACATGTCTAAGATCAAAGCCAAACTCACATGCAACGCTAAAAATTAATTGCTCAATGCAGGCCTAAACTACAGGAAAACTGTGCTACCAAAATTGTAGCATTGCACTAAAACTTTATCCAGGCTATGGCTGAAGTCGTTAACACAAAAAGCCAATCACAACCAATGCTAAAGCTAAGGTTAAATGCTTACCTTAATGCCAAGAACAAGGCCAATCAATCATCACAGGTGTAAACCCAAAGGTGCAGGGAGTGCATGTGCATTGTGCACCCCCGAGAACTACAAGTAATTTGAGCAAAGCTTATGAGAAGCGCGACAGCCTTAGCAGTTCCTGTTCACCGAAATCTACCAAAAATTATGGAAAATGTTGGGAAGGTGTGCTTTGCGGAATGCGGATTGCGGAAATTCGAAAAAGTGTATTTTGCGAAATTTCACCTGCAGAACGTTCCGAAAATTACACCTTAGATTTTTTCCACATTCCGCAAAAGTCAAATAAAATCAAATAATCAACTTCACGTAAGCTTGGGCTTACATTTGAGTCTCGAATAGACATCGACACATCACAAACAGCGTGCTCACGCAGTCGGAAAAGTAATCACATATTGAGTATTGACGTCTTCAACTTAACTCTTAAAATGCCTTGAAGTCCATTAACTCACGAGTGTAAACTGGCACATCACACACGAATGCAAGGTGAACTCAAGTAGCCTATAGGCCTAGGTCATTAAGAAGGCCTACTGCAATATTTCACCTGACAGACTACCATTAAGGCTTGATCAAAAAAGACAGCTAAAGAATTCAGCTCAAGTAGGCCTACTCACAAAACGGTTGCCGCCGCAGCAACGACCAAGACGTCTGCTCAGGTAATTAAGAAAGTCTTGCATTGTATCGCATGATCAGAGACCATTGCCACTGCCGTGAACAGTTTGCAGATAGTTAAGCTTATACCTGAGCAGACAGAGATACCATATTGGAGCCATTCATCGCAACGACAAATGTACAGTATTTGCATTTTGCATTGCACATTTTGCACGTTAAAATGCCAGCTGATATAATACAGATTCAATGCGGGTCAATTATTAGCCTGATACTAAATAGGCCTACCAAAACAATGATAAAATCTCATCCTGCAAGACAAAACAAAGCTTGTGAGCATGGTGGTAGAGTGCTCTGCAAAATTGTACACTTGTTCAATTGACAAAACTCAACAACAAGAACATTTTCCGCAATTTTAATTCCGCAAAAAATTTCTGCAGGTGAAGTCCGCAAAATACACCTTTTTGAAATTCCGCATTTCGCAATTCACATTCCGCAAAGTACTTTCCCGAAAATGTTTTGGGACAAGTGAAGATGACGAGAACTATTCATTAATACTTTGACTTTTGCGATCAGAATACTGACAGAATACAGCACTGTGATGAACAAACCTGCAAGAAACATATTCTGCTCGTTTTTCAATCGAATTTGTCATACAACGATTAAACGAGTGAAGTTTTAAATCGAAAATTGTTAAAATCCGCCATCATTCACTGTAGCAA
>Ga0209454_1002521_pt1 | contig 12497 bp, 11 predicted proteins | sample WorMetHERISLAND1_2_FD_187400 | JGI IMG/M metagenome (GOLD analysis project Ga0209454, IMG submission 187400) | Marine gutless worms symbiont microbial communities from Max Planck institute for Marine Microbiology, Germany - Olavius geniculatus... | ecosystem: Host-associated > Annelida >...
GTTGCAGATAGGTACATACATGCTGCTTATCATAACAAGCACTGGTGACAGACTTTTTTGATTTATCAACATCGATGACCTTGAACGACCTTGAACCCCTCAAAAAGAGGTTTTTAGTAAATTTTTCGCAATTTTTGGATGCAGCGCACATTTCAACACTAAATTGCGACGAAATGGCTGGAGATAGACCAAGACAACCTGCGTATGAAATTTTTAGCATTCAACTGGGATTTTAGCAGTCCAAGTCCGACCCCCTAAGTTCAAGGAGGCCGGCGCAGGCGGGCGTCAAAGACAGCTACCCCCTTAAAAAGTGATTATTTTACCGCAATTATCTCGCGTAGCGTGAACACGGTTGCAGATAGGCACAGACATGCTGCTTATCATAACAAGCACTGGTGACAGGCTTTTTAAATTTATCAACATCGATGATCTTAAATGACTTTGAAGCTTCCCAAAAGGGGTTTTTAGTGAATTGTTTGCAATTTTTGGATGCTGCGCACATTTCAATACTGAATTGCGACGAAATGGCTGGAGTTAGACCAAGATAACCTGCGTGTGAAATTTTCAGCATTAAACGTAAATTTTAGCAGTGTAAGTCTCGATCACCTAGGTTTATGGAGCCCGGCGCAGGCGAGTGTCAAACACGGCTATCCCTCCTAAAATGTGATTATTTTACCGCAACTATTTGGTGTAGCGTGAAAACGATTGCAAATAGGTACAGACATGCTGTTTATTATTAATTTTTGCGATCTTCTGCTGCAGCACAAAATCCAAGAATGAACCGCGACGATAAGGCTGGAGACAGACTGACAGTTTGCGAAGAGGAACTGCTATAGGCTTTCGCGCGTCTCGTGAGCATTAGCTCAAATTTTTTGTTTAATCGGGTCGTGATCGTTGTGTGTGGACGCAGCCCATCGGCGACGTGCGTAGCGACGGCGTGAGGTTCACGACGGTTCTGTGGCCGGGAGACACGGTCTCAGGACCGCCGGACCGCGGCCGTCGGACCCTGCGTGTTGTCACGGCCGTCGCCGAACCGTTCGTCATGGAACAGAGCGCCATCAGCGAGAGCTGCACGACTTCGGTCACCTGCCTCCGCGTCCACACCAAGGACAAGGAGATGCTCGACGACATCTTCAAGGACTTCGAAAATAACACGCACAACGTCTCGCACCCGTACAACGTCAGGTTTGTAGTAAGTCTATACACACCGCACAATGACAATCGATAATGTGTGAACTTAATTCAAATTTTTCATGAAAAGTTCACTGCATGCTTCCATTTGTTGCCTTTTAGCCCTGGTTTGGATCAAATGACATACTGGTCCAGATACCAAATTCAGACAGAAGTTAACGATGTGAAAAATGTGAATCACGCATTAATATTTAAACGTTAATTCACTAATGCCAGACAAACGCACTATGCGACTCACACAAGTCTGTATTTGTGTTATTTTGTATATTTCGCTTTTCCAAACTACATAACGTTAGAATGCAGATTAAACGTGTATTTTAATGACAATACGCAATTAACATTACCTGGTGCTAGCGATTGAAATGCAGACTAACGCATCTCGTTTTTGTGCCATCAGCAGTAAAAACAGTCTAGGCTCAGTATGAATAATTTAGCAGCGCTTTAGAAAATGTCTGTCTGTCTGTCTGTCAGCTGTTGTCAGGGACTGTCAATCATGTTGCTCGAGCGGCTGGCTCGAGACCTTAAGTTTGACATCCAGCTGTACGTGACGGCCGACGAACAGTTCGGCCACGCGACGGTCGACGCTGCCGGCAGGGAGCACTGGACCGGGTTGGTCGGTGATCTGGTGAACGGGTCGGCACAGATGGCGGTCGCGGCATTCAGTGTGACGCGGTCTCGTAGTCGAGTCATCGACTTCACGGCGCCTTACTTCTACGCCGGCTTCTCGATCGTCGTGTCGGAGCAGGAGCGTCGGCCGCCTATATACGCGTTCATGGAGCCCTTCGACGGCTGGGTCTGGATCAGCATCGTCGTCAGCGCCACGGTCGTCGCCGTCGCGCTCAGTCTTCTCGAATGGAACAGTCCGTTCGGTCTCAACCCGTGGGGCCGCAAGCGCAAGACCAATTACACGCTCGGCTCCGGTCTCAACATGGTCTACGCGATCCTCTTCCAGCACACCATCAAGACCAAGTCGCCGAAAGCCTGGCCGTCCAAGTGGCTGCAGAACTTCTGGGCGGGCGCGTCCATTTTTATCTACTCCAGTTACACGGCCAACCTGGCCGCGTTTCTCGCCGGCAAGAACGCAGCCGTTGCTATCACTGGCGTTCACGATCCTCAGGCAAGTTGATCAGTCAGCCAGTCAATTAATTAGTCTGTCATTCAGTTTAGTAGGCAAATTACTGTTTGCCCATTTGCGAAAGTGCTAATCTTAATTGAATTTGACGCTATAAGCTGTGCTAAACAGTTCAGTTTAGTTTTGAGATGACTATTCAGAAACAGGCAGGTGATAACGATGTGCCTAAGATAAGACGTATCGCAATCAACCATTTTGTATCAAACAACTTGAGTTAATAACGGTGTGCGTAATACACGCATCGCATATTGGTTTCGTTGTTTTATTGCACATCGTCATTATCCGGCCGTCCTAACAAGTCATGTTATAAGTCTTTTCCGTCCGTCCAATTGTCTGTTTGTTCGTCTGTTTGTGCTGTACTACCGGTGAGTCTCAACTCGAAACGTAGAAAAATCAAACTTGATATGAACTATTCTCAAAATATGGCAACCGGTATGCAGATTTTCAACTCAGAAAGTCAAAGGCCAGTAGGGGCTAGGTCTGGATGGCGCAGTGCAGCGGGCGAGTACGTATTGCTAGGAAGAGGACGACTGGATATCATGTGGGCACTGGGCCGGCACCCCTGTTTGTTTAATGAATGTTGATTTGTCGATCATGCTAATATAAATTACTAACGGCGTCGCAATAGCGTCTCGTCTCTTCTGTACGTTGCTTCACGCCAGTCACTCGATGGCAACTCATTCACGTCTCGATTGTTGTAATGACGTAACGAATGACGACAGGTGCGTGATTAGATGTGTGACGTCTGTGCGCATGCGCGTGTAGCTGCTGGCGACTAACGTCGTGCTGCTGAGAGGCACTGCCGTAGAAGACGTCACTCGTCAGGTAAACCCGCGCCTGCTGACTAAGGTGCGCACCTATGATCCGTCTCACCTGTCTGCGGAGACTGCTCTCGCCATGCTCCTGTAAGTCTCACTCGCTGTCTCTCGTCATTCTTTTCATCATTGTGCTTATTACCTTTACCTTTATTTTAGTGCTGTCGAAGCTTTATTTTTTAACGGCGCTAACGCGTTAATTAATACCCCGTTTACACGATCGAGCAAACATCGAGCAAATATGAAGCATGCATAAATCATAGCAAACATCGAGCAGACATCGAGCAAACGTCGAGCAAACATCGAGCTGGCTCGTCCAGCTAACATATAGCCAGCTCGTCGAGCCAGCTGGATCGTATAAACGGGCTATAACGCACTATTATACTTTTGATGTAGTAGGTAGACTACATCGAGAGGGTGACCAAAATGACGACCGACAAACGCGTGGCTTTGTCGCAGTACCGTGACAGTAGTGAGGGAATGGCAACAAAACAGTTTTGAATTATTATATTATTCTCAAATATTATACGGTTTATTTGTGTTTCTACAATATTTCAAAAACCGATGCGCATTATGTGATAATATAATCTATTTTTATACAGTATTTTTCCCTCCAATTTCATGTTTAGCATTTTCAGTAAACCCGTGCTACAGTCCAGAAATCAGAGCAAGTGTACAAGGTCATCGCCGTAAAAGGCAAGTGTTGTCCAGTGTCAGTTGCACGGTAGATTGAAGACTACAAGTACCTATATAATTTTGCATGTTCTTCAATTTTCGACGGAGTGTTTTTTTCTTGCTGTTTCTGTGTAGTAGACGCAATTGCAGTACGCCATTTGTGCCTTGTCTCGACTAGGATGCTGTAAAAGTGTAACTGGTGTAAGGCACTGTTTCTGCGTGCTGATTCGTACGTGTAGTAAATAACGCAAAATGTAATGCGCCACTGTAGGTCGAACATGGCGACATGTTTGCTAGAAACCTTTCTTGGCATCGGCACATCTGTCAGTTCTTCGATACTGTAGTGTATGATCGTACAATGCAGTACTTGGTATTAAACATTTGCGACGATGCACCGCTATACATTTCCAAGAATTAAACATTTCCCAGTGCGTGTATACTGCAGTGGTGCATTAGAACGTAACTGAGTGAAATCATTTGAACACGAGGCGAAGCTGGTAAGCTTTTAGATGACGGCAAAACCAAGAGCAAAACTGCGAGTCGATATAAATGTCTTAGTTCGGATGACAGAATTATTCCAAACAGTCGGTCCAGAGACAGAAAGCATTGCTACAAAATTTGTTTTAGGGCTATGTAAGCTAGCATCACGGAATACTTCTTTTTATCTGTCCCATTGCTATAGCATAACATGGGACAGATTATAAAATTACTTGCGTCTGTCTGTCATTCTGTTAGTCTGTCAGACTGTCTGTAAACACTCCTACGGCGCAATTTTGATTCAATTTTGATAACATTTTGCACAGTGATTCGGGGCCTGAAAAGTAAGATCGAGTTTGTTTGGGATAAAAATCCGATAACTCCTTCCCCTGTTTTACTCCAATTTTTAAAAATTTGCATTACGGCCTATGGGGACTTCAAAACGTTATAACTCGGTCCCTGTAAAAGATAATTGCGCGCTGTGTTTACCTACCCCCTTTATTTTCGGAGTCGGGCAATCTAACAGTGTCATTTTAATTTACCTTCTAACGACCCCTGTTGCCGTAGCAACCATTTAAAAGTTACAAGATTTTGCATTACAGCAAATGGAGATTTTCTAAGCGGTATTACTCGGTCCCCGTAAAAGTTAATTGCGCCCTGTTTGCACAAACTTCCCCTCCCCTTATACGCAGCTGCTAGGCTATATATAATGTTATTCGGAGAATTTTTGGGTACCAGCGATGGGAATCAGTCAAAGCTGTTATATATGGACTTGGTAGGCTTAATGTTACCTATGAATTTCTTGTAAGAAGAGTAAAATTTTACAAGCGTCTATTTTTCAAATCTGGGTTTATGCATAATATTTTCTGGGCGGCTTTATTATCTGATAATAGCGATGATTGTATGAGTGCTATTTTTATCCCTCTTGATAAAGCTACTGAGAATGTCTATTTACGATTTTATAAGTACGTTTGTGATTAATATTTAACATTGTCCTACTGTCATATTGTGCCATATTTGGCTATGCGTTGTGTATATATCTGTCTTGCCTGTCTGTCTAGGCCTAGCTTTGTCTGACATTTTGTCGAATTAAAGTGATCATATCGTGGCAATGGGACAGATGCCTCGTTCCACAGAACGTATTTCTAGTTTGCAACATATTTTTCTTATTTTCTGTATGCATTTTTTTCTGCTTCTTTGCCTTTTTTCCATAAAGTAATCTCCTCAAATACACCTAGGGAATCTTGTAAGCGCTGTGAGCGTTTCGCGACAAGGCATTTGAAGTCTATCTGGTTTCTAGAGCACAGAAAATGTATCCAGCAGCTGCATAGGGTCATTTATTTTTGGCTGAACAGTAATTTTATGTGAACGTTTTGATTGTGCACCACAAAATACGTCTAACTAGAGGTGAGTAACTAAAAGTCGAAGCAAAATACCGTTTTTTGGACACGTAAGTCTAGGTATATACCGCAACAACCAGCAATATTGCTGTACCTTCATTCAATCAGATGGCGATCTTGCCGGAATGATAACTATCGACATAAGCCATGCGTCTGCCGTTCCTGCATTATGGCGTAGGTCCACGGTGGCGATGTAATATTATGTACGCTCGTTATGTCGCAAAGGCGGCGGCCGTGGTCCAAAAAGAGGCCAGCATATTTATTGTCCGGCCAGGTCGGAAGTCAACATGGACTGCCATGTAATATCGGCGAGGGCCATAATTATTCACGTAGCGGTCATTTGCTTGGTTTTATGACGGCGACGCGGAGTGGCTGCTGTCGCTGCGGTAGGCATAGCGAGTTTCGCGCACCAGCGAACACTGGGAGGACATTGCAAAACACGCCATGGGCGGGCGGCCATTGTCTACGGCTGATTTGTTACATTACGGCTATTTTCCATCTGCAAATTGTTGGTGTTGTCCGGCGGTTTCGTTCGAGGATTTTAGACTGTAAATCAGACGACGGTGCTGCGACGCCGTTCGTTGGACTGGGCCTATATGTCTCCGCAGGAATGGCTACTGCAGCAGAGGCCGATAAAGATTTCCTTTTACGAAATTACACCTGCCTTTTTTGAGTAACGCCGATCGAAATATGAGCCAGCTACGAAATATGCACAAAAACGGTGAATAACTGCACTGCACTGTGAAATCGCAATTTCAGTCATGTTTACTGCTAGAACTATAGCCTATTTTTTTATTTTTGCAATGTCTTTGTCTGTGAGTAGGCTACTCCGTGTCTACTTTTTACATTTCTTGAACAATTTACATTTCTTTAGCAATTATTTCTTTTATAGTTTTATTCTAATCGACGTCGAAAACCAGCTCGTAGTTAAGCTTACTACTAGACTACGTTTCTCCAGTCCACTGAGTGCTGAACCACAATTGCTTGATCTGAACTTATATAATCTAATTATAGGATGACATTTGGAATATATCCTATTACCGTGCTTTTATTCTATTTTACTTATTTACATAAATTGGATCTAAAATTAAGATCTTTATGTTTAATATGTAGCAGTAAACATGAATAAATTTGGAAGTTGTGATAAAGTTTTTTTTTCAGGTGAGTTTAATTATTATAATCGTCTCATTGCAAATTTTTGTAAACACAATCTGCCAAAAATTTTGACAACTGGTTGATAAAGGGACGTTTTAAGACACATCATATAAATGGTCTCGCGGTCTACTTATCGTGTCGGCCATCGTGGCCACACGTCCCGTAAAAACGGCTTGCGCATTACGATAGCCTATGGTTCTACGAAGGTGCGGTACTGCGGTAGGTATAATCACAACATACGTCCGTCCATTTGTGTGTCACGCATGTATTGTGGCTAAACGGTGCGAGATAGAGCCTAGGTTGCTTGCTGTGCTATTGATCACTATTAGAAAATCGCGTACGCTCTTTCAGATGAGATGAAAACCATCGACCTTGGATGGCCTTGAAAGTCAGTAGACTACTGCAACAGGAACTGTATAGGCTGTAGCGTGTCATCGACAGCTGGGTTTTCTTGTTAAAATTGGACAACTGGTTGCGGAAAATTGCATGTTGTCTGCTTGGGTATTTTATGCAGTAAACTAGAAGGCACTCGTAAGAGTGCACATCTCCACTAATGTAGAAGTTTTTAAACATTACAACAACAACAACTACTACTACTACATTGTGACCATGCGTCTATCTGGCACTGTTATAGAGATGGCGCCTCAAAGTACATGTACAGAAACACACGGATGGACACACTCACGGACACACAGAACGACCAATCTCATAATCTCCTCTACTGTTCACTTCCTTTCATTGGCGGAGATAATAATGCAAAATGTAATGCGCCGGTGTAGATTCATGTCTGCTAGAAAACTTTCTTAACATCAGCACTTTAGTCAGGTCTTCGGTACTAAACATGCAGCACACCGTGGGCCGTAAAAAGGTGTCACTTTTCTTTTGTCCATATCGTCGCCAATTAATGTATATCGCCACATTGCAGATCTGCACACGATTCTTTCTGTGCATGTGTTGACAAGATGTTGGTTTGGTTGAACTCGGCTGTGTACAGAAACGATTCGATCGACGCCTACATCGACGACTCGCCGATCGTCGAGTACGTGCGGACGACGATGGACGCCAAGTGTCAGTTGCGGCTCGTTCGCAGCGGCTTCGGTGAAGACGCGTACGGCATCGGACTGCCCAAGAACTCCAACCTAAAGGTCAGTCGATCGTAGATGTCCCGTTATAGGATCGCCCCCCCCCCTGAGGAAAGTCTCCCTGGGCCGACAATTTACCGGCAAAAATCGGCCGCCGGGCGGGGCCGATTTTTGCCGGTAAATTGCCGGCCAGGGGAAACTTTTTTGAGGAGTGGGGGCAATTTTATAATGGAGAGACTTTATGGAACCGACAATATTTTAATGAGAGGGAGACTTATCAAATTCGTACTTATCTCTCCCCGTGCGGATTTTTCATTGGGGAGACATTTTAATGTGACACCGGCTGATGTTTGCACTCAGTACCTGCGAGCGGCTCGCCTGGGCATAATTGGATTAGGCTTACGTTGTGTACGTGGCTGGGTCGCTGATGGGCGGCTTTTGTTTGCGGCTTGTGTCTTCGCCGTGTCCCGCTTGTATCTCAGGTCGATTGCTCGAGTTGGAGACGAGTGAAAAACGCATCACCAAACTCATTAGTCGATTCACGTGTGTAGACTTAACTGAAACCGAAATGTAGCGCCAAACCAACCGCCGCTGTGTGCATATACCTTTGTTTCACCAAAGAATGGTATTTGTAACAGTTACACAAATGGAATAAACATCCAGGGTAGTTTATCTAGTTGTAGACTCTGTCGCTTTTCGTTTTCACGCGCTGATGAAGCTTATTGAGTGGGCTTCTCGCTGACGTTAAAAAAGTAGGCGGGGCATGAAGTTGCATTTTCCCGACAGACAAAGGCATATACACGTATTCGACCGAATTCCGACAGACAGTTGCAGATTTCCGGCACGAAAAGATTACATGTATATGTATTCAAAATTTTTATATCCGACAGATTTTCGACAGTCCAAATTTTGGCTGGGCATTTGCCGCTTAGGTTACGACTGCACTGATTGTGTGCTCTATAAACTTATCTGTGAACTGAATGTCCATCTTGACATACTGATTTAGAACTGTCAGCGTGGCATAGGCCTATGCAACGTCTTCTGCCAATGCCAATGCGTGTGTGAATCACTAACTCAGAATATGTGAGAATATGTGGTGCTTGCAGGTGGAGCTGACGGAGAAGATCTTGGAGTACCACGACAGCGGGTTCATCGAGGATCTACGCGAACTGTTCTACAAACGAAGCCGCTGCGCTTACCACTCCAACGACGGCCAACTACAGGGAGAGGCGAATCCCATGAACTTCGACCAGCACGCTGGACTCTATCTTCTGCTGGTCGTCGGCATTGTCGTCTGCATCGTTCTCATGTTCGCCGAGCACGCCATCTTCAAGTGGCTCGTCAGCTACTGGCGACGCAAGCCCGGCAAGAGCTTCTGGAAGAGTCCATCCATGATGTTCTGGAGCCAGGTATACCAGTAGTACGCTTTGTCTCAGTGAAGAATATTGCATCAGTAGTGAGATAGACAGAATATTAACTCTCAATGAGACTATTTACGCGGCAACTCATATAATCTTACCACGGCGTCCTACGTTTTCGAGTCCATTATAACGGTGGAAAACCTAGTGCCCTTCAATGCTTCAGCACTGGAGTTCATCAGCAATATGAGTCAGAAAATTAGTAACCGTTCCGGTGACGACAAAGAGACCCAGTTTTTTATTCTAGCGTACTTCTGTGACAATCTAACGTTTTAACTCGGTGCTTTTGCAGTTGCATACCGATAGCTTTTTCATAGATTTGCCGGACCAATAGCCATTCCAGATTTGTTTTTAACCCCCGGGAATCTTTACTATTGGGAATATACTACTAATAAGACAACGGCGCCGTAAAATATCATAAGATGAAAACAAGGGCGCCTAACATAACATCTGAAATGGATACAATAATGTCAGTGTCTAAATGCTAACAAAGGATCTGACGTCATCGACGCTGAGTGCCCACATGATATACGGTCGTCCTTCCAGTTGCCGAGCGACTCAGGCGTTGATGGTGAATTAGGACATCCGAAAACATGCGTCATTTTAAAGGTTCTTCGCGTCCGAGGACCGTGATCTTTGACATTTTTGAACTGCGACTCGGCACATTGGTTGCTTTTGCCGTGATTGTGTGTAATGCAAGTCAGATCGTCGTACGTTGTTGGTTGCAGCGCCTGCACAGAATCATCACGAGTGAGGAGTTGGTATCTCCGCATCACTCCGCGCGAGAGATGATCGAAGTCGTTCGCAATAGAGACTTCGCTAAACTCTTCCAGAAAAGCGTTCGCAAGGTGCGTGGGATTACCCGAAAATTGCCAGTAAATTGTATAAGAAGTGCTGCTGTATTTTATTACATACCAATATAATAATCATTTTTCTAATGAAGTTGACGGATGGCTTTGATGCTGGCTGCGGTATAGCCCACTGCAAATGTAGGCCTACTACCTACGTGTGTGATACTAAATATTAAAAAATAAAGCTGCTTATTTATTTCAGTATCATTTGTTATTATTTACAAAAACTTCACAAACAACAAAAGTGCAACGGTAAAAATGAAGCTGCATGGACTGTATTGCTGTGTTGCTCGTAAATTTTTTTATAAGCATTAATTATTTATTTTCTGTGGATGCGAAAGTGGCACGTCGTTGCCACGGATACTTTAGATTTTAGCGATCGCTTTATTGCAAATTTATCACTGAGAATATCAGTAAAATGATTTTGAAAATGAAATGATATTGAATGAAGTTATCAAGTTTCAAAAATTGGAAGTTCTTTTGGGACATTGAACTATAAGTTATGCACGGCGTCAGGACGGCGACGACTTGTATTGATTTTTGTCGTCTGCATAACGATTGGTGTCGGCTACCCTGAGCGATTCTCTTTCCCGTATCAACTGGGCAGGAATATTTAGAGCACAAAACAGATGCTAAGACGTGTTGCTTTGCACGTGCTGCACTGAACCATTTGTTGTGGTCGCCGATCGAACACAAAAGTATCGACTACAGGCGTTGCGTTATACCCCGTTTACACGATCAGGCAAACATCGAGCTGGCTCGTCTAGCTAACTAGAGCCAGCTCGTCGAGCCAGCTTCATCGTGTAAACAGGGTATTGTGGACAGATCGATAGTTGGTCAGTCGCGGAACCGATCCGTCATTGTGTGATTTATGTCGTTGGATGGAGCAGGATTCTGTCGCTGTCAAACAATACAGTAAATAAACAAAATGTTACGTATTTAGGAAAATATTTAAAAGTCGGGCAAAATTTAATCACAGATCGCATGGAGTGATCGGCAAAGCTGATTACAGATGCAGAGAGCTCGATGTATCAACACGAAACGCATGCTCCGTAGTTACTGCCGTTGACCAAACGTGGCATTAATTCAGTCGTATATTATAGATTGTCGTCTTCTTGCATGTTGTCGACTATAGCTGCAACGATCGGCAAACGACATTCGGTTGGTTGGTTGCCTGTGGCAGCAAAGCCACAATTAACTGGACACCCGGCCGGCGTATGCTATTGCCACCACTCACCGTGCAGAGCGCTTCGCACCGACGACCGCCGACACTGCAATTGGACTGACGAATGCTGAATATTCGCCGCTGGCATTGACTACGAATGTCGAAACCAATTCATGGTTCTTGTATGGCTCTCTGTTAGTAGACACACTCGCGGAAGACTCGACAGTCTAGTGCTTAGTACATGTATGTCTTTCCACGATGCACGATGAAAACTGTAGATGGTTCACGAACGAATAACAACTTGCAATGTCAGTTAAATTATAATTCTCAAAAAACTACTGCCGATGTTTTACGTTGTCAAAATATCAATAAATTTGACTGAAATTAGGAAAATTCTTATTTTTCAGCAGTTTTGCTTTGCAGCAGAAAAATTTTGGGAGGCTGTATGCCTAGGCCTAATTGGTTCTTTTGTGGATAAATTATATAATCGTTACCAATTACAATTTTGGCGTATTATTCGATCAAAAACACCTTGCGAAATTTTGATGCCGTCCATGAAATTTTTTTTGTGACTGTTTGAGCCCTCGTGTTCAGTGTTTTGGTCAGTTGGTCAGTCAGTATTGCTTCACTGAACAGATTGTTGTGTCAGAATGTGACAGAGACAAAGCTGATTACAAATGAGATCTACAAAATATAAAAACGTCACGCAATTGCGTTTACTGCGTACAGATCAATATCGCTTCAATATACAATATAACAAATTGATGGCAACTACTTAGGGCCTAAATATGACAAACAATGACAACGACAAATAGTGAAATATATACAATTTCAGTTACTGATCACGTTATTTTCTAATACGTTATTTAACATTTTGCATCTCATGTGTTATCTTGTTAGTTATATCTCTCGTGCGCTACGTCTTTAGTGTATGCTGGGTGTAGGACATTTTCCCCCTGGACGTGTCCCCCCCGGACGTTTCCCCCCCTTTCTATGCTGTTACATGAGACTCGATCGAGCGCTTGATAGTGGCATAAATTTCAGTGTCAGCATAATGAAAGAATGCAGCAAACATCAAATATTTTTGTGTTATAAATTTTTTGTGTTATCATTAATAAGCCTACATAATACGTCAA
>Ga0209454_1002522_pt1 | contig 12497 bp, 8 predicted proteins | sample WorMetHERISLAND1_2_FD_187400 | JGI IMG/M metagenome (GOLD analysis project Ga0209454, IMG submission 187400) | Marine gutless worms symbiont microbial communities from Max Planck institute for Marine Microbiology, Germany - Olavius geniculatus... | ecosystem: Host-associated > Annelida >...
TCTCCAAGGTCACTGGACCAAACTTCACCGGACTTGTTTCGCCTAACGCAGGAGGAATCGCGGTAGACGGAATGAAAATCCGATTTTGAATATCTTCATCCGTTTCGGAGATATTCGCCGCCGAACTTCGAAGTCGTACGAAATCGGGCCAAATTTTGCATGTTTTTCGCCCCTGAAATTTTTTCGGGGTGCGCCCCCCAAAAAATTTTGGACCGGCATTATGAAATTGGGCCTAGTACTGACCATCATGCAAAATTTCACGCCGGTCGGCCTACGCATCTCGGAGATCTCGCGTTGCAAAAAAATATTTAAAAAACATCTGGACTAAAACATAAGTCCTTCCGAAAACTATCGTTTTCGGGCGGACTAAATAGAAACGAGATGGAAACGGGAATAAAGTCACTGAAATGGGGAGAGGAGATTAGGTACCAAAAGTCAGTTCCCGCACATCTCTACTCGCTGCATGCTATCAATCTCGATGCTTTGCGTTCTGGCAGTCTTTGACCCTTTTCTGCAAGACACCGCATTCGTATTCGTTGTATTATAGGCCTACATCGGTCAATATTCCGTTAGACTTGTGTCAAGTTCCGAGAAAGGCCACATGCAACAGCCGGAATAGTTGCGTCGATACTCTCGGGAAAGCGAAATCAGCGCCGCTAAGACCCCAATATAGCTATCAGTTAGCATATCAGAGCATTTTCTTGCTTTACTGATTTGCGGTCTTTGTGGTGTACATTTAGTTCTGTATTTGCTATACGACGTATTATGCGTCGAGCAAGTAAGTGACGATGACGATAATGGTATATTTTGGTAATAATTTATGAGCATTATTTTGGAAAAGTGTCTAAAACATAACGTGTAAACACTATAATTTTAATGCGTGTGTTAGGTGATCAGCTTGGAGGGCTGGGTCGACATTATGTATTACGTTCAAGATACACACTCTTTCTGGGACTGGATCTACTTCGTTCTTCTAATCGTCGTGAGTGCTTCAACTTATTAATGAACTAGAAAAGCACTCGGATTCGACACATCGTTGTAGTCCTATTTTATGTTCCATTTAAAGCAATGTTAACGAAAATTTCAAAGTGATCCAGAATCCAGAATTTCTTTCGGGCCCCCTTCCCAATAAAATTGAATCACTTGTAGTTTTTGCCATTTCCGACATTTCCTGAAAATTTCTGAAAGATCCATTCATAACTTTTTGAGTTATCTTGCTAACACACAGACAGCCAAACAAACTCTGGCAAAAACATAACCTCCTTGGCACAGGTAATAATTAGTAATTAATCTAACGTTTTATTGCGTTAAAACGTTGTAAAAAGTACAGGAAAATGTCATAAGATTCTGTCGAAAAGTCTTGGAGATAAAAATTTAATAAATTATTTCCATCTGATTGTAATATTTGTTAGGGCATGCTACTTACAGTTAGATTTTGTTAAAAATTCTGTCAGAACTTGGAAGTTGTAATTGTAATGTGCATTTTGATCGCTACTACCGGTATTTCGATTTTGCTTACTAGGTTTTTATGAACACTGTCGACATTATTCAATCAACCAGTCGTTCGAAACATATTTGTATAGCGCCTGATGTCTCAGACGTATCAGAGGCGCGGGCTATTATTAGAGCGCATCTATAGTGTTGTACCCAGCACACAATTGTTACCGATGTCGTGCACAAGGCGATGCACGTAGAAACTGTTTCACGGCGCCTCGTTCCGTCGTTTGGTGCAGAAGTGATGTCACGTTGTCGTGTGTTGTGACGCGTGCTAAATGACGTGATGGGCGATTTCGCACCAGTTTACAGTAAACTCTTCATTGCAGCCAAACCACTTTGTCTCGCCCTCTCACGAAGTCTTTGATGCCTGTCGTGTGTCGCAGACATACCACCGCTTCTTTGTTTCGTGCGAATACTTGAACGATTTTCTGCAGAATATTTCATCGCTCAAGCGTAAAAGTCACGAACGCCGGTCGTTGCCCGTTTCGTTTTCTTCGGTCTCGAATTCGGTCTCGATCTCGTTTTCGGTCCTGGTTTTTTTTGTGAAATTTTGGTCTTGCTCACATCATTGATGGTCTTTAGTTGGATATTAAAGTTTTAAGGCAGTGCCGCTTGTGTTGAAATAAATGTCTACCTGGTACTGAAATGATGTCGCCGATCTTGTATTTATTGGCGAATGTATCATGCTTATTTTTAAATTTGCACATTTTGCATTAAATTATAAAATATCACAGACGAAAACTTTGGTACCGATAGCCTAAGTTTGTAAGAGGTTTGCTTTTTAATTCTGAGAATTTTAGTTTTATTGTATAATGTAACAAGATTATTCAGTGCAATTAATATTGAGCTGCTTACTGCTTCAAATTACCTAGTTATTAAGTGCTAATGTTATCATATTTTTAGATAAATTTTCATTGTGTTTTTTAGAAGTTTGACTTGGTAGTACGGCTATGGTCGTCATAGAGCAGTTTTGTTTTAATTGTCTTGCATTTTAGTCCTCAGAATTTGCACGCATCTATTTGATCATTGTCGGCTAGTATTGTTGATTTTTCGTAAGCTATATGACAGTCATGATAATGTGGGATGGTTTGTCTGTCTGGCTGGTAGATCGGAGCGTTCTTCATGATCAACCTGTGTCTTGTCGTGATCGCGACGCAGTTCTCTGAGACGAAGCGTCGAGAGACGGAGCGAATGCACCACGAGCGTGCTCTGCGGCGCTGTAACTCGGATAGCTCAAGTGTCAGCATGTCTCCCGCCCTGTCAACCACGGTCAGCGTCTTCAGCACCGGCGCTTCGTGCTACAGCGAGATGTTTCGCTACGTCGAGCACCTAAGTCGGCGCGCCTGGCGCCGGCTGTGCGCCGCCGTAACGGAGCTGCGACGCCGACGGCGCGCCGACGCCGCTGATCCGGCGGCTGACGCTGATGAACTGGGCGCACTGCGTCGACAGCAGGCACGACGGAGACGACGTCGAGGACGACGGAAACCCGCCGGCAAGACGCTCCAAGATGTTGTCGAGATGAACTCTGTCGGTCCGCCGCCGAGTGTCGGAGGCGCGACGACCCCGAGTCGGCGTCAGCACCACGTGACTGTGACGTCACGCCGCACCGTGACGTCGCCATGCCACGTGACGGTGACGTCACCGCGACACAGCGCCGGCACTGAAGGCCAGGCGGTGGCCGGTGGCGGCGCTGACGAGCTACTGAAAGTGACTGTGCGTCCCGCCAGTCCGCTGGCACCGTACGCCAGTCCGGAGCCGTCAGAGCTCGGCCAGTCAAGCCTGACTCTGAACCGTAGCTCGTCCAGCCTCGAGCCGCCGCGACTGATGCTGCCCCAGTCAATCGTCTCGTCACATCAGTTTCGCAACCCACGCTGGTCGTCTCCCACCGGCATGGAGGACGTCGACCTAGGCGGACCGGCAGCCGGCAGCACGGCAGATGATGTGGACAGGCCGCGGCAACCACGTTCAGTCAGCTCACCGCGACTACACGCCCAACACATCGGAGTACCCGGTAGGATATACAACTCGCAATCAACTCGTACCTTTGAATAAACTCGTGGCTAATTTACACCTACGACGCAGCTCAACTCAACTAACTGTCGTGACTGTGGGCGATGTGATTGGCATTGTGACGTCACTCTGCATAGACCGCGCGTTGTTTGCTAGCCTGGCTAAGCGATTGAGTTGAGTTTCGTCGGCATCGCAGGTGTGAATTGGCCATAAGTCACTCATTGGCTGAGTTTACAAGATATATCCGTATAAGTTAATCAAATTGCAACTCGCTCGTTCAAGTTTTGATAAAACGTTTAGTTTCAGTTTTGTTTGAATCATCAAGAAATCAAGCAATAACGGCCGTGAACGTGTGGAAAGAGCATAAACAGCCCATCGCTGCAACGTACGTGTAAGTAGTCTACAATAGGCTGAACTTAAATAACGCAAACGTAATGCTATTGAAATATTCCATTCACGACGGACCATGAATTACTTTACAGAAAAAATAGTCGAAAAAAGAAAGAACATAATGACAGATCGCAACAAGTTCGTCAGAGGGGATGACATGTAAGCCTACAATAGCTTCAATGTATCTATCACGATACGTCAAGAAACGTTTGGCCTGTTGACTCCTCGATGACGCAAATGGTCACAGGAATAACGTGTGTTACTGTAGGCCTACTTGATGTGATGTGATGTGATGTGATGCTGTGTTTGACGGCAGATGATTTGCCCCGTTCAGCAACGGTCGTGTCGACGGAGTACAGTTACTCGGGCGACAGCGCTGATGACGAGGATAACGATGACGACAATGATGACGACGAGGAAGATCAGGCAACAGATGAAGCCAATTCACAGCCGCCAGGTCATTGACACAGTTCTTCGCTCTGACATTGAGATAAATGCTGGCGTAAGCATCAGTGACGTCGTAACGGGGGCAGAGAGGGGCACCTGCTCCCCCAATTTTTGGGTCGTGGGAAAATTGTCGGAATTTTTTTTCTTGTCGCAAAATTTTCCGAAATCTGAAGCACTCATAATTTCTTATGTTGAAAATTCGCAGCTGTCTGTCGAAATCCCGTCGAAAATGTGCAGTTTCTTTTGGCAAAAATTGCAATTTTTGCCATTTTGCCCCCATTTTAACCCACGCCGCCGCTGGTATAAAACGTGACATTGTGGCAGCGTTTCTGCCGTACTGCAATTTAGCCATCGTTTGCTGACTTCTGTTATCACCGTGCCGGTTGACCTTAAACTGAATTTATTAGTTACATATTTGCTTCTTATCGACTGACATTTTGCGTGTGTGCATATTAAGATGATTAGTCGCTTTGCTTGGTATTCTCAGAATTACGCCGACCAACCAGTCTTAAGGAAGACTTTGCATCAATGAAGATTGCCCGCACTCAGGGCGTATTGAATACTGTCGACCATCACAATGTGCAAGGCTGGACAAAGACGGAATTGCATTTTCCATACCTGCAACAAGTTCATTCTGCATTCTAAACATATACCCATTCTACGCTGAAAGTTAAAAGTTAAGAATTATTAAGTAGCTTGTTTCGACTATAAAGAGCAGTCGTGAGCCAGCGTCTGGACCAAATGACATCACTCCCGGTTGGTCATGATGGCATCGTCTGAGATTTAATAGCAGCTAAGGGCGTCTAATTGCAGTCGTCTGTCCTGACGACGACATCGATGAATCTGTCACCTCGTGGTTGCCGGCTGGTGACTGGCAAGTAATTAAAAGCGCCGGCAGGTTATCGATCAACTGGCAGTAGGTGTACGCGACGTACTAGCGCCTGCTGCCAATGACCACACGCACATCGAGTGAAAACTGAATCAATCTCTTGCCTGCGTAAATCAGGGTTTCCAGGCCTCCTGGACTGGAAAATAAAAATCTTGGAAAATAAAAATTTGTGATAGGTGAAAAAACGCCGAAAAATCTTCTTACCAAGCAGATGCGTTCTGTGCGGTTTAAAATATGTCAGATTCGATTTTGGCCGGGGTTCGAAAACGTTAACGCGTCTCCGACACAAAATGCCGACTAGTGTTTTGGATTGTTCGAATCAGTCTCCTGTGCGCCTGGACTGATTAGGAGCTTTTATACTTGAAGCTAAGTTCTGTAATTTAATAATGCAGTAGTAATAATTTTACCAGTTCATCCACTTTATATAAAAATGTTTTAAGGTATCAGTGTTTTTTTTTAAATGCGTAACTTTGTAGCATAACTTTTTGTGAAATTTATACTGGGTGCATATGTACGCTTTATGTGCAATATTTACTTATTGATTTTGATAAAGTGAATGCATTTTTCAGCCGGTAATTGTTGTAAACCAGCAAATTCTGCATTGGATTATCCTCGAAAGTCGAGATGTTGGAATTGAAATTCAGTATGGCGGTTATTTAAGGTCACTGAAAATAAACATTGCCGCAATTGAATTGATATTTTACAACATTGTGTTTTCTGTTTCGCACTGTTTTTAATGTTACCGTATCTTCTGAGAATGTAGCTATACTGCAATGAGCTACAGTAAGTTCGAGTGTCTGTGTGTCGACCTGAATACACGTAAAGGCGCGTACAGAGCGACGTAACTGAACTGAACTGAACTGATCTGACACAGTTTAGTTTTTGACGAACTGATCAAAGGGCGAGCGTACGTGCGCGTAGTCACGTAGTCACCGACACCGTTAGACGGTGATCACTGTAATGCATTACTGCTTGCCCACTGGTTAGTTCGTCAAAATTTCGTCGCTCTGTACGCGCGTTAGCAGAATGTAGGCCTACGCTTAGTTGTCACTGACGGATAGTTCAGGCTTTCGGATTCCCGAGAAGTGTCGTTACGAATTTCGAAATTGTTCTGTCTTTGCTAGTAGTGCTTTTGTTAATTTGGACAACTTGACGATTTGTAGCTTTATTGTAGCTACTCCACCATGCACCGATTCCGTGGAGTGATGCGATGTATACATACGGTTAGCGTTACTTCACTGATACGACATCGTGCTGTGTGAGATTTCTACTGGCGTCGATATGATGATGCAGCTGAATGACTTTGAGAGCGAACAGTTCCAGAAAATGCTGCCGCTAACATGCGGTTTCAGCTTCGCATTAGCCGGCGGTAAAGCTTCTTTTTGATTCGCGGAGACGGACAGACAGACCGACTCGATTCACGCGTAGCAATTCATCGGTTGCATCCGTCATTTAGTTGGCGCGCTGACAGATCGGCAAGGCACGTTCGAACTGTCGGGTCGGACCGACGGGGCCCAAGGAGCCCGGGAACGAACGTCGACTGAACGGCGCTTCATAGAGGACGCACGTCCTGATCCCGTGCATGCTGACCACTAATGGATTGCCAGAGCGTGCCAAGCCGGCGTGGCGTGACTGCCGGGAAACTATGGCGAATTCCTCCAGCGCGATGCATTGGGGTTCAGCGTGCCGACACGTGGCAGCACAGATTAAAAATTTAAATTTTCTGAAATTTTTTTAAAAATATGAACGACATTTTATGATGTGTACGAAAATAAAAATGTGCGTGTTGGCAACACCGACGTTGCCATTTTTGAATGACAAACAGAATGTGACACTGACAGAGAAATATCATTATTGCGCTGCGTTGAATTTTACAGCAACACGAATTAAATTATCGATCAGTATAATTGGTTGTGTTTAGCATTTTAAAGGTTACACTTAGATATGTCACCCTTGATCTTAAGGCCAAAACTGTTGGCCTTAGCTTTTGTCTTAGCCTTGTTAACTTTTGTGCGTTGTCCTTAAACATGACCTTAACTCGTGATTGTCTTTAATAGATATATCTGTAAATACATTTTTTGCACATTCAGTGAGCCACTTCAAAATGTTTTAACGTTTACATGTCTACTAGTAAAATTTATGACATTAGTTAGGCGATTTCTAAAGATTTGCAACAAGGCACAAGTTCTAGCTAAAATCCATGGCCTTTTATGATCTTGCGATCTCGCTATAGAATCAGCCCTTGCATTGCATTTTTCAGTTTAACAACATGGCGCATTTCCAGAGCGTGTGCAAATGATCGACAAAGCTGTCTAGCTGTTCCCCAATGTTCTACTTCTTTGACAGTGATCCGTTGTCAATTAATAAATTGTTGCAGGCAATTTATGGAGCGAAGGCTGCATAGTACTATGCTGTCGAACGTATTGACACTTCTCGGTCAAATTTTGTCCATTCTCAGCATCTAGTACAATTTATCATTTTAAACTAAAACAAAGATTAGAGTAATTGTGTAAAGGGCGAAATCGCTGTCGCAAGTCTACGCAACTCCTTTTTTATATTCACCACGTGACAGCTTAGGACTGACGGTTGGGTAATTTCGCTGGGGTGTGACAACCAAAATTTTCCCTTTTGTTGGGGGGAGAGGGAGGGTAGAGACCCCATACCCCAACATAACACAGTGTGTCGTTGGACCCACAACTGTACCTGTTAAATGGCATCTAAATCCGTTGAACGGTTTAAGCAGGGAGCACGAATGTGACAGATGACAGACAGACGCCAGACCACGCTACAGATAAATGTATAGGAATAGGCGGACTCGTATGCGCTGCAAGAAGCGATTTCGTTTAATATGAATTGTGTTAAATTGATTCGCCGGCGTTGAATGTGACTTAATTTTTACAAAATATATTAGTCAACGACTTACGCATTTAATGTAAATTGTTTTCCCGCTGTTCGCGTTGAGTGTGGAGACATGACGTGGTGCTGGTTACAGGCTGTCTGTGCGGCATGCGACTGAAGGTGAAGCAACTCGTCGACAGCGAATATTTTCAACGAGGAATTCTCTTCGCTATTCTCGTCAATACGCTTAGCATGGGCATCGAATACCACAACCAGGTTAACCGTTGTCTGTCACTCATCCATTAAAAACTGAGAAAATGTGGCCTAGACTGACATGCATTGCTTTTAAAACAGTCTTTTTTATGTTCTATATTGTAGTTCAAAACTAGTTGTTTTGATAGGTATGGATTAAATGATAGTAAATATTAGCTGTAGTTTATACGAAGCAGCTTACTAGAGCAGCATGTCTGTACCTATCTGCGACCGTTTTCACACTATGCGAGCCAATAACGGCAAAATAACGTTCTTTTAGGGGGTATCCCTTTTTGACGCTCTCGTTCGAGGAGAACCCCCGCACGCAAGGGCGCGAAATTTTGTCACGATAAACTAGACTCCCATGGCAACCCACAGTAAAAATTTCGTGATTCTAGGTTTTACCGTTTAGATAGGGCTGCAGAGTGTGACGGACGGACGGACGGACGGAAACACAGACGCCCAGGCCATGGCTAAGACGCGCGAAGCATTCTGCTATCGCGCGTAAAAATTAGTTGTCATCGTGTGTCCTGTTTTTCGATACACCGTGATATGCAACATCGGTTTGCGTTGTGACCTGATGTTGGTTACTTAATTTCATGTTGGGCTGGTTGTGATTTGTAGCCGGCGACGCTAACGCAGATGCTGGAGTACAGTAACGTGTTCTTCAGCGGCCTGTTTGCGATTGAAATGCTGCTCAAAGTGATTGCCGACGGTCTGTGTGGATATCTGCGTGTTGGCTTCAACGTTTTCGACGGCTTCATTGTCATTCTCAGGCACGCACCATCTCACCATGTATATTTAAAGTCTTGAATTACAGCTTTAACGGTCTATTATTATTGTTATTATATTATTATTACCTTCATCGTCATCACTGTTGTTGCTGTGGTTGTGGTTGGTGTCTGTCAGGCCTACTCATTTTCAAGGAATTGTCACACTAGCGGTCCGGACGGCCGTTCGAAAGGCCATCAAAACGGTCGTCACAAACACCAACCGTTCGTCCGGCCGTCCGGACCGCTAGTGTGACCCTTCCTTCAGTCATAACTATACAGTAAGACCTATTGCAATTATTCTTGCGTAGTTGCATATAGCAAGTTGCGTATATTTTAGAATTATACTTTTATTAAGTCACGTCTTCGACTGGATAGAGCCGACCATCCCTCCTGTTTAAACCGTTGGATAGATGTAGATAATCTTTGTCATGAGTAGTTTTTGAGTACTAATTTTTGTGCGGTTTAATGGCACATTTTGTTGGGCGGGATTTTTGCGAAAGGGGAAATTTAGGGTCGAACCCCATTACCCCCAAACAATACGTGCAATTGCAAGTTGCTGCTGGCACCTGGCGATTAGAAACGAGGAGCGATTTCGCCTTTTCACAAATTACTTTGGATTTGTTTGCTTTTCGTTGCTGTCAATGGCTAATGAAATAAAGCCAGGGCGTGTTGACGGTGTGGTACAGTTTGGTGGAGTTGGCTCAAGGTGGCGCCAGCGGTCTGTCGGTACTACGAACGTTCCGTCTACTGCGCATTCTGAAAGTTGTTCGCTTCCTGCCGGCATTGCGATATCAGCTCGTTGTCATGCTGCGCACGATGGACAACGTCGCCACATTCTTCGCTCTACTCGTTCTCTTTATCTTCATCTTCAGGTGATTTATCCATCTTGTTGAGCGAAGCAGTTATTGTAGATATTTGATAATTTCATTCACGTTTCATCGTCGTCGTCACGTAGGCAGCCTGGCAATGTTTGACTTGTGAAAAATTGGCCGGGGGGTTTGAACTTTTCGACAGTCAGAGCCCGACCGAAATTGTGACGTAAATCGTATAATATATAGCTGACCCCCTAGTACATAATTTAAGAGTGTGTTAGGGGGTTGAGGAAACAGTTGGGGTTTCAACCTCCCCAGCCACCCCGGCAATTCAAACACTGTAGCCTGGGCCGTAACGTTGCTTCTTATAGTGGCATAGCCAGGATCTGGATGTAAAGGCACTTCGGCGTGGGAGGGGTTTAAGGAGGGGATTTTCGGATTTTGTGTGTGTGTGAAAATAAAGTGTGTTGATGCATTTTTAACACTGTTTTGAGTAAGTGAGTAGGCTTTTTATGGAGAGGGAGCACGTGCAGTCAGTGCCTCTTTATGGCTATTTAGTGGCTCCGTGTCTTCGCTTGACTGCCCTTCGTTATAACGATTAGCTGAAAAAGAGCTGGAGTCCTGAAAGATTTGTTTTACCACGTGTAAAACGTAAATGAGTAAATGTGCTCTGGGTTTGGTGAAAAATACACTGAAGTGTGTGATTTGATTCAAAACAAAAATGTTTGATGACTCTGGACCAAACAGTAGTCTGTACTCTCATTTATTCATTCATTCATTTTATTCTTTAAAAAAGCTGACAAACGCAGCTTTTGAAAAATATAGTAACGAAGTAAAGCAAATCTGGCAAATCACTTGTGAAAATCCAGTGTGAATAATTATCGACTGATAAGATGCGTTTTGGTGCTGTCTAGCATACTGGGTATGAACTTATTCGGCTGTAAGTTCTGTGAAGTGTTGCCGGATGGCAGTCACAAATGCTGGCGCAAGAACTTTGACTCTCTTCTGTGGGCGATTATCACTGTCTTTCAGGTACCTTAATCTCGCTGCATTCTGCTTCACATTGCGCTTAACAATAACTTACGTAATACTGTTCATAGAAAGTCTCAAATTAACGATTTAGCGAAAGTACAATAGACAGTATCACATTTTAGTGCAATTTCTACGAAGTCATACTTCGGGCCATATTTGTCAGTAAAATATTTTGACTGAGTTTCGTCGTGATTTATTAAAGAATGTGAACTATAATTCATTTTACACCACTGAAACGAGTTTGCATAGCAGCGTTGAGCGTTTGACAAGTCCGTTTAACGTATGTCGACTGCCATTTATAAAAATGTGTGTTGTTGTGTCATATATAAAATTTATAATAGTGATCCATCACAGAGGAAACCCGTAGATGTAGTATGACGTCAGTGGCTCATTAGAACACCACTATCAGTGTTAGAAGCTGCAGAGAATAAACACATTCTTGGCTGTCGCTTGAAGGCTGTTTACAGTAGATGAATAAATGATCTGCACGAACTGTTTTCCAAACCGTTTAATAAGTACGTAAGCAAGCATGTAAGTAAAAAGAATTTAGATTTATGCTGCGCATTTCGTCAACAAGCACAAGTGCTATGGCCACACTAATATGGGCCTAACATGACTGTTCTAAAAAATCGTTAAAAACTATTACTAGGTGCCTGATGTGTTGTCAGATTTTGACTCAGGAGGATTGGAACGAGGTGCTGTACACGGGCATGTCTAGGACGTCTCCGTGGGCAGCGCTTTACTTCATCTTTCTCATGACGTTCGGCAACTACATTTTGTTCAATCTTCTCGTCGCCATTCTTGTCGAAGGATTTTCCGGCGAGGTACAGTTTACTGCACTCGTAACTCAGCGTAATAATGGTAATGATCTTATAAAAGATGATGTTGATACTGATGTCAACAGCGATATTAATAAGATAGCAGTATAAGACTCAGTATCAGTAGGCTGTTCTGGAGCATTTAGAAGCACACATTACAACTACACTCATGTAACAGCGTTCAGAGTTAGAACGCGTTAAAACGTCTTTTTGTATCTAGACGTGTTTAGCATAACGTTTTGGACATAATTTTGTGTTCTGTCACCAAACACATTTAGGAAATACACACCAAAATAAAGAGAAAGTTGTGATGATAAGCCTTTAACTTTATAATTTGTCGAAAGTCCGCTATTGCGTCTTACGCCGTTAGGGAAAGTCTCAGTTTGAGGTCACTATTATTTAGGCCACGCTACACCCCGTGATGATGATGATGATAACTTGTGTGAAGGCTGATGAGCGAAGTCGTGCGGAGGCAGAACGCGCGCAGGTCAAGGACGAGGTCAAGGTCAAGGACGTGAACATGCAGGAACTGCAGAATGTTGGTGAACTAATGCAGATTCGCGTCGAAAACATTAAAAACAACCAGGAGAAAGGTGCGCCACGGTTTTACACCGTTAAAGGTCCGAATATAGCTCTTAATGAGCGAACCCATCTCAGAGCTACGGAGCGTCACTTGTCATATGGGATCACACAGTGTTACCTGCCACCCGACAGAGGTGAACGCGCCCCGCCTTAACCC
>Ga0209454_1002523_pt1 | contig 12496 bp, 5 predicted proteins | sample WorMetHERISLAND1_2_FD_187400 | JGI IMG/M metagenome (GOLD analysis project Ga0209454, IMG submission 187400) | Marine gutless worms symbiont microbial communities from Max Planck institute for Marine Microbiology, Germany - Olavius geniculatus... | ecosystem: Host-associated > Annelida >...
GCCTAGTACTGACCATCGTGCAAAATTTCAAGCCGGTCGGCCCACGCATCTCGGAGATCTCATGCTCGGAAAAAAACATCATGCGTAAAACATAAGTCCTTCCGAAAACTATCGTTTTCGGGCGGACTAAAAATTTTTAGGTTGACACATAAAGTACTATGAAATGCGAAGTTTGTACAGCTTTGAAGTGACGTGAAAAAATAAACAGCTGGAAGTCGAGGGGGAAGGACGTGCCCCAGTGCTCCATAGCTGGCGACATCCGTGGGTGTGGGCGATGACTATAGGAGTACGACCGGGGTGACCCTTTTTCGGTACTGTAAAACTCCCTGACTGTTCCCTGTGTCAGAGTAGTCAAGTTACCTCGTAATTTTTCCAGATTCAAGTTTTCTAGGTTTTCGGCCACGTGATCACACCGTTCGCGTGCTTCTGGTGTGTAGAGGCCGATTGGCTGCCGGCGGCGGCGAAGATGTTTCACGTCGAGTTCGACGTCGAAGGTTACGACGCGGAAGACCTCAGCGTCCGGGTCCACTCCGGTCGATGTTTAGTCCTCCGCGGCCTGCGACGCCAGACCGACGCTGGCCGCACCAGCACCACGGAGTTCTGCCGCAAGATCCGCCTGCCGGATGACGTCGACTTGGCCCGCCTGGACTGCTGGCTGCAGCCGGGCGGCCGGCGGGTGACGGTAGAGGGGCCGAGGAAGCCCCTGCAGGGGAATACCCAGACGCCCCCGGGGACTGAGGCCGTCAGTGAGCCGCCCCTCAACGTGCCCGTTCTGACGACGGACGACGACGATCAGCGACGATTGAGCCTGCTCGTCGAGGTGATGTAAAAGAGGTTGAAGATCGTGTATAGTTCTTTATGGGAAACTGACCGCATAACTAAAGGAGGGGTCACACTGGCGGTCCGCCACCCGACATAGGTGAACGCGCCTTGCCTAACCCCAGCTAGGTAGGCCAGTACTCGATTTACCTACCCCGGAGGGATGAAAGGCTAAGTTGATCTTGGTGTTGATTATATACGTAGATGGTTTACCTGTTCGCAGTCACCCATCCAAGTAGTAACCACTTCATAGCGACCCGACCGGGGGTCGAATCCATGACCTTTCGATCGTTAAGTCGGTCCTACACTTTACCGTTACGCCACTTGTAACGCAACGCACGAAACTTAGACGCACGCAGCGAATGCAAGATTGCAAGAAAATGCATAACGAACGCCGTGAAGGCAATAAACGCAAGAAAGTACGCAACAAACGCAGCTGGCGCAACAGCCAAAACGCAAGGATATGAGCCGTCGTTGCGTAAGCTAGGCTACGTCAGTTGCGTTACGCCCGTTGCGTTGCATAGAAACTACGGGTTACTGACCATGAACACGTCACTGTGAGTGAGGCATACGCATATAGTGATCATTCGTTGCAGTGAAGTGGAGATCAATTTTTTTATCAATTTCATTGATTACATTGTACGAGATTTACACTTTTGCAGAAGTTTGCACAAGGTTTTAAGTGGTTTCACTGTTGTGCAGGTGGGGCGGCTGTTCCGTGCTGACGACGTGGTGGTGAAGGTACGTAACTCAACTCTGACGCTGAGTGTCGTGGCGCAGCGGACCGAGGGCCTTGAGGACAAGCAGGAACGGTCAATCGCGAGGTCAGGCGGCACCGGACATCACCGTCTGAGTGCTATGGTCACCTGGGAATTTCAGCTGCCCGCGACGGTCGATGTAAACACGCTTACAGCCGGACTTACCGTCGACGGACTGCTGCGAGTTAGCGCTCGACTTACGTCTGAGCCATCACGACGGTTGTCTTCACCTTCAGCAGCCGTCAATTCCACTGTCTGATTCTAACACATCGGTGCTGTCCAGAACCGACGAAATCAGTGGCGTCGCGACTGGGGTGGAGCGACAATCCCCCTGCCTCTTTCCACCCCAGCCGCGACGCAAGCCAAATTTTAGCCTGTCTGAAATTCTTTTTGTTGTACAATTCTTTTCATAAATAGAAAATTTCAGCTGTGAATCCCCCGTTTTGGATAAATTTGAAGACAAAGTGAAACTTTTTGAGCACCCATAACTTCATCTGTCGAAAATTTGCAAAAAAAATCCTACACCTCCTCCCCCGAATTCTTTATGCCGCTGGGCATAATATACGGCCATCCTCCACTTATAGAAACCCCAGCCCCGAATTTGCGTTGTCCTTTTGCATGCTGCCCTTGGCCAGCGGCGTCGTGGTATGGGTAGAGATGAATTGCCCCTCCCCTAAATTTTAGCCAGACGGAAAAAAATTTCTTCTTGTCGGAAAATTGAATTCCAAAAATACGAAATTTGGGTCTGAAAATCCGCCGTTTTGGGAGAATTTAAAGTGCAAAATTGATACGTTAAGCATCCATAAGCTTTTGTCAAAAATGTGCCCCTGTCTGTCGGAAAATTGCAACCTCCTGCTCCACCCCCATTTTCTTGACCCACGACGCCTGTGGGCACAGTATGCGGTCGTCCGCTGATAGTAACTCCAGCACTGAATTTTTACGTATGCTATTACCTGGTCCCTTAGCGCGTGGCTATTGCGGGTGCAGTAAGTTTAACCGCAGACTACAGGCGCCTGCAGCAGAAATTATGCAAGATAGGCCTATGCGTCATTCTCATGTGATTTTTCGTGCCCAGTGGCCTTCATCTTCTACCTTTTGAAGTAACAACTACCACACCGGCTGTTTCAGCCGTGGGTAACAATCACACCAATTTTGGCTTTTCTATATATGCTTTTTGTTTTCGGCTTAAGAGCACGTATACGGGACAGACGGACAGACAGACGAGTGAGATCAGTAATGCGGCCTGTTAGGACGACCGCATAATGACGATAACGTGAAGAAACACCATAGCAACTGTACTTAATATTCCGGTGAGCGACATGTTAATTGTTTGTGCCATTTCTTCTTTCCGTAATCACTGCTATTTAATATAAAATTAATGTCTGTTTATAGACTGTGTGCTAAACTGTTGCATTGTTATGTACTGCAGATTACAATTTTGATAAATGACTGACTGAACTGCAGATTATTTTTATTATTTTCACTTGACTTGAGATGACGTCTTAATACGCCAATGATGTGTTGCAAATCACAGTGAAAAACGTCAGTTAAATGTCAACGCCCATCACATACAGATAAGAGAACTTTGTGATATCACTGTAGGGCCGTAGGCCTACCACCATTTGCTGATAACGTGAAATCCAGATATGGAGTTCTGGAGGGGGGGTACTGCATGCTGATATTTGGGGCTAAGCCTCAGCCATAGTCTCATAATCTCCTCCAATCCAGAGCCGGTAAAACGAATTTGGATTTTCGAAGCAAGCTGGAAAAAAAAACTTTATACCAACTTCCCACTGAAAGGCTGAGTAACACCTTACTTTTTGATGGAGCGTGTGATATAAGGTTTATTTTTCATCAGACACTAAAATGTTAAAAAAATTTTTTCATTTTAAATGCGTGTGGGCATTGCTAACGGCTTGTTGCTAGCATTACGCATGCACAGGCACAGTCACACAATAACGTGAAACAGGGGATTTATAATTATTATTTACCTCTTCTCTCTAGAATACAATCGAATGCAAACGTTATAATTATCACCTACAATACATACAGCACTTGTACATACATAAAACAACTCGGACAAACGTGCACTGATCAACGAAAAACGGCAGGAATCGTCAGTCGCCTGCAAAAAATCACAACTTTACACAGCAGCAGATTTCAACACTGCATCAAAAACCGCACGGCGTAAAAAAATTCACGTGCTTCCAGTTGCCCTACATAAGTAAAATTTTTATCGCACCCCTCAAAAAATACTTGTGTAGTTTTTTTTGGTTTGGTATCAAAATTTCACTGGGACAAAACTGTCTGCATCTGCTCGGTTATACTTCCATTCTCCATACGTTTTTATGAGCTGCTGTGTACAATTTACACACAATGTCATGAAATAATTTTCTGGAATTTTTCCCTCGCATCCCTTTTTCACCAGATTACAACTGGAAACACAGGATTTTTATGCCTAATAATAATAATCAAACCAATCACAAAGCTTGCAATCAACAGGCCTATTTACTCAGCAAATACACAGAGTCTGAGTGAGACTATTTCACAGCGTGTTCAGTACTGCATGTGCTGTCTACGTCAATTAACTATAATATGTACAATTTGCTAAAATCTTGGTGCAGATGGTGCGGTAACGTCGATCAGATAAAGGCGCAAAATATAGGACAACTTCAATAATTTACAACAGAAAAATGAAAAACGAAAACGAGAAAACATTCAACATTTTCGGACTGATATGTGACTGGTTAGAAATTAATTCTGACCTTCTTCACTAAGAAATGTGCTGCGATGTGGATTAAGAGATCACAACAAATCACTCCATTTCCACTGATCAAACCTAAAGAGTAATAGTTAGATAGCCCACAGCGGACTGGATTAATCAACAGGTCTATTTAATAGTATTTATTCAGCAAATACACAAAAAGTGAAGATATTTCACAATGTGTTCAGTACAGAATGCTGCAATGGGGATTAAGAGATCACAAAATGCCATTCCACAGACGAAACCTAAAGACAGTTAAATAGCCCAAAATGGATCGGATTAATTAGAATCTCGCCGAGTGTTTCGGAAACAGAGGCATCACTAAAACGTTGGAGTCTGTGTCAATAACTACTGCTACTAGTCTGCTACTACCACCACCAAATACTACCACAATTACCACTGTTTTTCACTGTTGTTTAGCCAGCCAGTTCTCTGCAATACAGGCTCATAGTTGGACGACAAAAAAGCGTCCAGCACAAAAGAACTCCTATTCCAACAATTACCAAGTTTAATCTTTGGAGTATTCCCTAGTAAGTTTTTAGACTGAATGTTTTAAACTGCTAAACGCTCGCAATCAGAACGGTGTAGAAGACACTATAAATACAGAATTTTTGATTGATTCTGAATAATTGGGTAGGTATAAAAAGAACAAAAGCAGTACAGTACTAGCAAACAGTAGTAGTTGAATTGTTCTCATGTGGCGGCATCGTACGAATACATCTGAAAAATTTCTACGGAAGCCAGTAAGCCATTTCATGTTTCACACGTCCAGCAACATACTTTTGGTGACAACGCAGACAGACATAATTTACATATCTCTGAGGATTACACAAAGCAGAGTTTTGCTGGAATGAAGTTTTTCATAGGCTGCATGCAGTTTCTGTCATTCAGTCTACAGTATCTAAGCACTGAGTAAAGTCCAGCCAAAATGGCAGTTGTTAAAATGGAATTACACGGAATGTTGCATCATCAAGCACTAGACCAATACACAAGTCACCAAGCACTCATTTCACACATTACAGAATTCAGAAAAATTTACGATCCATGCTTTTCAAGAACACCACACATGAAGAAACTTACATCCGACAGTAATGTAACGAACTGAAACTAAATGTCTGTAAACTGTAATTTTCTTTGTAACTAAAAAGAAACTTGGAGGCCTGCAGCTAAATGGAAAACCGCTAATGTGAAATATAATCAACTGGCAAAAATTTCATCAAAGTTCTCCAGTGGGCTTCTGCAAAAACACGGAAACACACTTTCTTCTCCCAGGACCTAAGTCCTGTTTCTCTCGCCCCCTAACCATTCTCTCAGTTAACATTTCTTTCAAAATCTTCCTAACAGTCTTTGTGGATAAACACAGCATGCATCAAACCACCTTACAATTACAAATTACGCAATCTATAAACAAGGAGGTAAAAAAGTGAAGCTGACGCTAAGTAACTGGCATACTCCGAGCACACACACGTACAATGAGACGTGCTTCATGAGTAATAATACACGACAGATTCACCGCAAATATCATACACCGTGGGCTGTAAAAAACATGCCACTTTACTTTTGTCCATATCTTTGCGGATTATTGACCAATTTTCAAAATTCTTTCACAGGTACACTCTGCAGACAATTTGCAATAACGCGATTATTATATATCCCACCACATGGTAAATGCGTTTCTATACTACCTTGTGAAATATAAATGTAAGCAAAAACTAACGATAATAACAACAAGAAATTTGAGTTAATGCTCACGAGACGTGTGAAAGCCTATAGCAGTTCTGGTTCAGTAGTTAAACTGAAAATTGGGGTGTTCACACTAAGTTAATACACAAATACCAAATTCTCTATCTGGATCGCATAACGATAGTTGCGTGGCGTCACCTTGTGAATGATATAGACTTGTGTCGCAGCCCGAAATCACCAAAAATTAATAAAAACCCATATTTTGGCATTCAAGGTTATCCAAGGTCATTGAATTCGGTGGCAATCGAGAGCCAATGTACGACTTTCTATTAGTGATTAATAGTAATCTAGGCCCTATCTCGCACCGTGTCTGAGATACAGCGACTTACTGGCTGACAATCACAAATTTTTCCCCACCCCCTCTCATTTAGCACCCTCGTTCAGGGTGACCCCCTTCGAATTTATGGAAAAGCTGTATGGTTCCTGAAACCAGAGTCTTTCAGGCAGCCGGCGGTGAAGATTTGGTGATCCTAGCTTGCACCGTTTTTGACTGATCCACTCGTGTGACAGACGGACATACGGACAGATGGACGGACAGAATTGCGATGGCTAAGACGCTCTGAAATCAGTAACTGCTTTCGCACGTAAAAATTTTGGTAAATAAAAAGACCCTTCAGACCAACATTGCGATGAATGTCACGTTTTTAAATGCTAATCATTAATGTTTTATTTTTCAACCCATCGCGTACTAGACTGTGTTAGACCCACATAGTTTAGTGTCATACAGATCATTCACTGCAATGTTGGTCTGAAGCGTTTTTTTAATAAAATGTTTGTTTGTTATTATCGTTATGTATGCATATTTCATTGATATTTCACAAGGAAGTGTAGAGACGCACTTATGGTGTGGTGGGATATGTAATAATCAGGTCATTTCAAATTGTCTGCAGAGTGTGCCAGTGAAAGAATTTTGAAAATTATCAATAACTGGCGAAGATATGGACAAAAGTAAAGTGGCACGTTTTTCTAGGCCCACCCTGTACACGTGTACAAGGTGACACAAATGAACTGAAATAAACTGAATTAAAATGCCAGTTCAGCTGCACGTACAAAAGTGCACTATGCAAATGAACTGAATGACGAGGGTCGTTCGATAAATAAGTTTACAAAATGGCGCCATTCCATCAATTCTTAAAATAGGAAAAATCCAAAATACACTTTTTGTAGAGAATTTAATTCTGAGTAAAATTTATAAGTTTTATAAAGATGACGTCAATGTGACGTCATTTATAAACAATAAATACAGTGACATTTGCACTAAAATTGTCCCGTAATGAACAGCGTGCCGTTAATGTTTTTTTGTGAGCAAACAGACTTAACGCAAGTGAGATTTACTCTGCAATGCATGCCGTGTATGACAACAAGTGTTTTACAAAGCCAACAGTACAAGTTTGGTGTAAGAAAATGCTAGATGGGCAAAAATTTGCATCATATACCGAGGTGGAATCAGTCGTTCGTCACTAGCTCGCAGAGCAGGGCATTCAGAAACTTGTTGACATATAGAGCAAATGTTTGGAAAAACTTGCACGATAGGTTGAAAAATAAAACATTAATGATTAACGTTTAAAAAAGTGACATTAACTTATTAAGTTCATTCATTTTTTCATTCCTATACTGGTTGTCACTTGTGAGTTATGCTAGATTACTGGTGGAGAAAATAATACACAATTAGACTATGTACTATTAACAGATGACATCACAATAATGACGTCAGTGTCGAAAAAACTCCACGTACGTTCAGAATTTAATTCCCAAGAAAATGTATATTTTGGATTTTTCCTATTTTAAACATAATTGGAACAGTGCCATTTTGTAATACATATTAACTGAATGATTCAGTTAATTTCATCTAAGTTCACGTCACAAGTTCATTGGGTTTATCAGTTTATTTCTGACATTTTGTACAACTCGTACAGCCATGTATTATTACCCAGTCCATATCAACACTTCAGACTGCCAAATAGCAGACAATGAAAAAATACCACTGCAACAGTACATGCAAAAATTCCAAATGAATCAAACACAAAACGACTACCATCTTTGTCCCTTTAATCTAGGGGCCTCGCAGCATGAACTTTTCACATTCCAGGCTGGTTCCGTAAATCAGTGAAAAAGCTGAGTTATTGTTTTAATTACTAAAATATCACAAAAATCAAGAATATGAAAATGACAGACCTATTCTGTACAATCAGAGATCAGATACTTATTACAGCCATTAGACAGGTAACAATTATTCTAAAACAACGCAGCAAATAAAATTCTCGGACAAAAGCTGTGGAATTTTGTGGAAGATTCGACTCATTTGCATATCAGTCTTTATACAGACTCGAGGCCATGACAAAAAATACACAAATCTCTATAATGAATTCTACTTAACGTGCACGAGCAATTAACCTGACACAAACTAATCAACTTTTATATAATACAACACGGGTATGTTATATCAGGTGCAAAACAGACACATTAATGTGCATTATAACCCTATAAACACTTTAAGTAAACACAACTCTATTGTCAGCTAACTTCTGCATCAAATTTTAAAGCTGCCAAGCACAGAATGACTTTAGCCGGCCATGTGTCGTATGTGCCGGTAAATGTTTGGGGACAAATAATCCAAAGAAAGCATCGAAAAAACTTTAGTCCGACAAACTAATAAACAAGTAAGCCTATCTGCATACCACAACAAGACTTGTGTAGAACTTTAATAATTAAATTAGTAATGGTAATTTCACCGTAACCTGAAAAGGAAAATGTACTCCAATGTAGCGCAAAACTAAGGCCGTGAAATACTATAAAAATGCATAGATTTTACCTGGCTATCACCAAAGGTTGCTGAGAAAAAGATATGAGAACAAATATTCTTCTTCATGGCCACTTTTGGGTTAGGCCAGTTCTCAAAAAGTAAACTCTCGTGATAGACCTTATATCGAATCTAGAATGCATTTGTATAGCGCATCAATGCAAGTCTCTAATGTGATATAGCTGAGTGACTTCCTGTTGCCCAAGTAATCAACTTAACAGAACTGAAGGAGGTGGTATGAAAAAAACAATGGAAAAACAAACAAGAGAACCGACTTAACGACTAAGCAAAACAAAAACTAGCTAATTTACTTTGCTGAACATCTGGCCAGCTAATAATTGCTCACATTGTACACAAGAGATAGAAGAGGCACACACATTTGCTGAATTTCGGAAGTCTCTGATACAAATTTCACATACACGTATATAAAATCTGTCATATGTAGCAATTAGCATTACACATATCCACATTTGCTCAGTAATTAAATTCTGCCTCATTTCATGGGTCTTGCCCACGTCTGTCTGTCTGACCCATACGGGCACCTAACTTGAAACAAAAAAGTACAGAAAGACTAAAATTGGTGTAATTCCCCAGGGCAGAAATAAAAAGTGTGCTAATTTTCGATTCACAAGCACACTGACGCCGTATAGCTAGGTGGACAGCTACGCAATACGTCAGCTCTGGGCTGGAATATTTTCTAGTTACACTGACCAACATAAATCATTTTTAGCACTAGAAGGCACTCGTGAGAGTGCATATCTCTGCCAATTGAAGTGATGTAAACTGCATGGAGGGAGGTTAATGTAACAGCTGGCATTGATGCTTGCGCTGCTGGTGCAATGACGTACACAGACACACACACATACATGAAGAAAATGACCAATCTCATAATCTCCTCTAATGTTCCCTATCGTTCACACTTGGCGGAGATAAAAATCTGGAACTGGCTTACTCTTTGGAAAGGTGCATAGCAAGTCCATAATCATTTAAACAGAACAATAGGTTTATCAGTATCAACAAACAGGTGCTGCTAGTCTCAATTACATTATACCAGATGGAGCAAACATTCAGCAAGCATACAGCAATGGACCACAAACAATCAGACAGTAACACTTTCAGATGTGTCCACATTTTATTTTTATTTTGCTCATTTATTTCAACTTCAGCTAACTGCTTCAACACCACTAAAGTAAAGCCACCGACACATGGGCCGCATGTGCAGCCGCACAGGGAAGCCCGCACATCCGGGCCAGATGTGCAGCTCTATGTGCGGGCCCGCTCAAAGCGGCTCGTGTGTCGCTGGCTTAATGATTTGTTTGTCAATATGTCTGCTGGGTGTACCACAGACCCAATTGTTCGACGGTGCGATCAACGGATGACCGCGTAATCAGCTGTAGTGTCATAAGCTCATGCAAATCAGCCACAACTTCGAAGACTGCAAAGCGATCTAGACACGAGTCCAACTCATCTTGGCAGCACTATATCAAGTACAAAACTGAACTGTACCTTTTCTTACTTATTTCGTTACTTTCAGTTTCACTAACCAGAAATGATTCCTTCAAACGGACTGAAATGTTCATTTTTCTCTAAATCATGGCCTAATTACTTCAAATACAGTTAATTAACCTAAACCTGCCATAGTGCTTGATACTTCAGTAGCAGCAATGTCTTACATATATTGATTTTGTCAACAATGGCACCAATTTTGTACAGAGCAACAATGTTGCACGAATAGAGATGTTTTTAAAAGATGTATGCAATTTCCAATGCGTCATAAATGCTGTTTTCACATAGATGCACCACTGTGCATGAAAATACAAGAACTACTGCCGTGTGCATACGATCAGATCAGCGGAAGCGGAATAAACCTCTGTGAGCTCACAACATCGTAAACAGTGAAATCAACAACGTCGTAAAAACAATTCTGACTTTTTACTAGGGATACCAGGTTATGTGCAAACATTCGATCAATGGCATATATCACAAAATCTGCATATCACATTTTTTCAGCTTATATAATGAGTCTCAAAACTAAAACTGTGAAAATTGAGCAACAATTCACATACCTTTGCAATTTTCCATATGAGCAATTGTATTTGTATCAAATAGATCACCTTCATGCGTATTCTGCTACTCGAAAAATCAGTTAATAAGTTTCGCATTTTCTTCTGTCAAGTTTTTTAATGTAAACAATCACACAGTCTTGCACATGATTGCATTTTTGACATTTTTGTGATCTTTCTAGAGCACCAAAATCAATTAAATAGTTTCTGCACTTTGTCTGGTCATTTATGCTGCACATATGCCCATAGGTATATGCCACAATGCATATTTTGAAAAATTCTACATAATTTCACAGATATTTTGCATCCAAACATATGTTAGGAAAACTTTCTGCTGAAAACCGGTATCCCTATTGTACACACACATATAACCAGCCGATGCAACAGCTGCATGCGAAAAACATGCGAGAAAAATTTAACAACCAGCAGCAGCGGAGTGAGAAAGTGAGATAGAGGAGCTCTAGAGATGATTGACAGGTGAGATGTGATGATGCTCTAGTTGCAGCAGGACTTCTTCTGTTCTCCGGAGCTGGTTGTCGGTGCCACGGTAATTGTCTGCACGTTATTGCTGGGTGTGTGAGCATCTCCACCGGCGCCATCCTGGATCTGCTTCTGAGATACGATCCTGTAGATCTCTGTCAAAACCAAGCAAGCAAGCAATCAATCGGAGATGCCTTAATAACAGCACGGCAACGTATTTGGTTAATTGTTCAGGTTAGACGAAGATGGCCAGGTACAGCAGAAGGCAGAGAATGAAGTTAAGTGATCTTGTTATCTTATGTCCTCCAGCAGTGTTCCAGACATGGGACCCCGATCCAGCAACTGTGAAAACCCAGTTGATTACTAAGTCTGACAGACCTGTGGCAACAGCAGATGATTGGTGCCAGCACAACATTGCACTTCCATGAAGCAATTTGTATGTTAAAATATAACAAGTGCTGAGCGAATCATCTCTTAGCACATCAGCACAGAGATGCCACTGAGCCATAACAGTGTTAAGAGAAATTGATTCACTGTCAATGCACAGTCAGCAGGAAAAGCAGCATCACCCACAAATCTCCACATAAGACAGCTCCCCTCGAAAGGTAAGCACTAAGCAGTTCTCACAAAGTTAGTCAAGCCACCTATTTCTGGGGTGGCCTAGATGATGTTTCCCGCTATGGTTAGGGTGATGACGAAAGGTCATGTAATAGCGTGATTACATAAACATAACCAGTGCATAAAAAATTATCTAGCTACACATGGTACTACATATACAATAAATCTAAAACCGATAAGTTAATAGAATCAATGTTTTTAACACCAAAGCTTTGTAAAACCTCTTTTAAACATAACATTACAAATCTGTTCAAATTTCTGCACACTGCAAAGAAGCAAGATATAATAAGACTGCAAGGAACAAGAAACCACGAAAATACAGGGTGGGCCAAAAAACATGCCACTTTACTTTTGTCCATATCTTCGCCAATTATTGACCAATTTTCTAAAATTCTTTCACTGGCACACTCGGCAGACAATTTGCGATAATGTGATTATTATAGATTCCACC
>Ga0209454_1002524_pt1 | contig 12495 bp, 2 predicted proteins | sample WorMetHERISLAND1_2_FD_187400 | JGI IMG/M metagenome (GOLD analysis project Ga0209454, IMG submission 187400) | Marine gutless worms symbiont microbial communities from Max Planck institute for Marine Microbiology, Germany - Olavius geniculatus... | ecosystem: Host-associated > Annelida >...
AAATAAGAAGAACTTCGCTGATTGTGTAATGGTAAAGTTTAAATTTTTAAATTGCGATTTGTGCTGTTTTATATCTACAACCACGATGTCACCCTCACACTGTATATAAACTGAACAGGTTTTTTTTACATAAATTATGGTAAATATCGTGGTAATTATGTCTTAGTGTCTTGGTGTCTTGGTGTTACGTTTTGGTACTGACCCAAAACCAGGTGAGATAGAGACTTTGAGTTTTCACCATATGATAACATAAAGTCTCTAGTATTTCGTGACAAAATTTAGGGCCTATGCTGCTGGGTGAAAGGGGTCCCCACGAATAAGGAGGCGAAAGAGAGGTACCCCCTCTAAAAGACGTTATTTTTACTGCTATTGGCTCGTCTTGTGTGAAAATGGTCGCGGATAAGCACAGACATGCTGCTTATCATAACAAGCATTGGCGACGAGTTTTTTTGAAATGTCAACATCGATGACCATGATGACCTTGAACCTCAAAATAAAACTTCTTATTTTGAGGACCCTTTTCACCCAGCAGCATAGGTTGCTCTAAGTGTGCTTCATGTGTGCTTCATGTATGCTTCCTCGTGTAAACGAAATGTTACTGACAAACATGCCTAATCATTGCCGATGCATTGACACTTGTGACAAATAGAGTTAAATTTATTAATAAATGCACGCTTTGCCAGCGTGCACTGGTAATGTATTGACCGCGGGCGACGCGCCAGCTTTTGCTCTCGTCCTGAAAAAAGCAGGTAGCAGGCCGTCGACACACATTGCTGCGCCTCAGGCGAGCAAAGAAGGCGCTTGCGTTTGTTACGTGTTCTGTAGGCCTAGTCCTACCTTTATGTGTACCGGTTGGTCTACCGAGGCGCTTACTCATTGTCGCTATGTGAACGTTTCGAAAAGCTACCTGTATAGGAAGTCCGGTAAAACCAGCATATAAGTTAGTTTACCTGTACGTCTGGATTGTGTCTAATTTTACGCCATAGACCGCAAAGTTACTAGGGCCTACGTTTTGAGTGATATCGGTTTGAACAGTAATCGATTCAGATATTATAGCCGTAAACGATCACTGACATTGACAATGTTCGGTTTCGGTAGAAAGACAACTCGATCGAGCGACATCTGTGCTTTTGCTGGGTTGGTTGTCGACATGTTCTGCTGGATTCATTTGTCCAGCGCAGCTGCATTCGGTCAGTGTTGGAGTTAAACAGATAATTAATTTTTATCTGGGGTAGAGTTATTCTACAGTAGGCCTACTTTGTTTCTGGCATCAGTTAAACGTCATTCTTTATTTATGTCATCTTTATTCTTAACATCTTTGGCATACGCTACCAACTAGGGTAGTTATATCTTGTCAAATAATGTCTTGTTTTTATACACTGTACTACTGTAGGTCGGGGAAAGAAAACGATTTTCCAGAGTCACTACTCTGACGCTGGTGACGCTGCTATATCGAACGCTACAGTTAACGTTAGGATACGATACAGTAATTCGGCGCACGTAGTGATGGCTGCAGGGAGCAACTGTGCATTTGAAATTGCGGCAAACCGCTGCAGAGAGACATGGTTATCATTTGACAGTAGCTTATATAGGAACTCGTGATCGCCCAATCCAATGGTAACATCGTCCACGCTCTACGACGTACCGTTTAGTCAAATACAGCACGATTGGCATACAACAGTACGTAATGATCCTCCAAGGTCATTTAAGGTCGATGTATTTCATATCATCTGAAAGGCCTTAGACGATTTCCTATTAGTGATTACTAGCAACTTTGGCCCCATCTCTCACCATTTATGAGATATACGGCGACTTATCGTTGAAAACGCACATTTTTTTACTCCAAATTTGAGAATGTTTTTGCATTGGATCGCTGAAATTTTGCACGCGAAAACTCATATCACCGGGCTAATTAATCGTGTAATAATTTTTGGATAAGATTTACCGTCTAGCTACAATACATGCGTTGTTACAAACAGACAGATAGACGACACATCGTACCAAAAACTCGATCTTAACAGTCGGCCAAAAAGTATTATTCGCTCCAAGGTCTATCTAGATTCTAGACTCGTTCACGTTCGTTGATAATAGGCCAACTGCCTTCGAAGTTCGTCAAACATAATCAGTTTTTCAATTGTTATGCGGCTGCCCCAATAGAACTCATTACGGGTCTAAGCTGTCTGACCATCCCCTCCGTCTGTTTTCTTGTCTCGTGGTGACTGGTGTGCCAATTTTTATTTTGAAAAATCGAAGGCCAAGACGTCAAAAACCTCCGGAAGATGTCGCATAACTCGCGTACACGTTTACTTACGGCTGGCGGAACACGCGCTGATAGGCCGACTTACGCGCGTATGGCAGCTCCAGCACCCACCACGCACTGCCAGTGGTGTCGATCAGTAATTCTCTATCTAAGAGCGGCGACGGGGATGTGGTTTAAAAAGGGCGCTTGTCGCAAACGATTTTGGTGCATTTTTGGTATGAACTTATAATGATTTTCCTGGCGCTCGAAAAATCAGGTACAACTTGTCAATATTTGCAAGTCACCTTTCCGCCACTTTCTGAGACAAAATGACTGGTGTCCCGTGTCCAAAACGTCGAGGTGCATATCCCTTGCTCTGCTGTTAGTGGATTGTTCGTGCGCTGGGTTAGTTTTCCGTGGGCGCAGATACAATCTACGGCGTCGTGTCCGGAGAAGAGAGCAATCTTCCACTCTGAATTTTGGCCTCTAAGAAAACTTTCTTCCAAAACTGCAATATTTGGGGCTAGAAATTACATATTGGGGGAAGATTTAAGGGCAAAGTTTGAGCATCGACCCAATCTTCTCTGTCCGACATTATTTTACAGCTCACTGTTGGAAACTGACAACGTCGTATCCTTTTCTTTGACTTTTGTAACCAACGACTCCGCTGCATCTGACCCTCGGCAATTCAACGGACGGCCGCATGCATGTCGTCGTGTCGACATCGTTGCTAGTTTCATTAGACGTGTGTCCACATCACGCTGCACTGGTCCGTCCACACGAATTGCGCGCCAATTGAGACACAGTACATACGTGAGGCAGCCATGAAAATGCCGTCGGCACACACGCGCCAACTGTTGCTATGCTATCAAAGTATAATTATTATACTTGATTGCTATACAGTGACGTCGCGTAGCCTGGAGTTGAAAAATTGTTCCGACCACTGATCGAGCGAGTCATACGCCTAACTCACATGTGCTATAACTGGTGTTTATGCTAAAACATTTGCAACAACAAGTCTGTTGCTCGGGTGAGCCGATCATACCGCCTATAAGGCTATATCTGAAGTGCAGCGTCCGACTTCCGGTCGAGGGAAGAAAGCAATTTCCCAAAGTGACTTTAGCCCCATATACACTATGGTGACGCTGCTACCGGTATATCTAACGATACGGTAGCACGTGCGTTATACTAGCTGCAGTCAGAAACTTTGCATTCATAATTGCGGCCAAACCGCTGCAGATAGAGGCATGATTAATATTAACAACTCGTTCATTGTTCTATCGAACGATACCATCGCCGACCCCATACAACGTACGGTTTTGCAAGAAAACATGCGTTACAGACGACAGACAGATCGTAACCAAGGCTCGACCTAACGGTCGGCCAAAAATGGTTAAAACATTGACGGACGGCCGCACTGCATGTCGGCACACGACGATGCGACATCTTCGATTGTTGTGTGTTCGTTATTTTCTATTTGACAAAGGTTTAACAGCGGATGATCAGTGTTTGACGCTGAACGTATCCGGGTCTTCACAGTCGATCGTCAACGGTCTCTATCATTTGGACAAGTCATTCGGGCTTCACTGCTCCAGTCATTCGGTTTGGATCAAGACTGTAGCGTCCACGTCACAACCAGACTACTTTAGCAGTCACGTTTACATATACTACCAGGACGACGGCTTCGACGGATGGATCATCAGTTAGTATACGATACTTATTTTTCAGTATTTTTATTTATTTATTAAAATGAAAATGCGTCAATATCAGTAGGCTATTGGTCTTGCAGCCTATCTCAGCAGAAGAAGATGAAATAAAGAGCCGAAGCTACTAACATGCCAGACCATCTGATTATGTTATTAGTCACAGAATAACCTCACAGTAGAGAGTTAATAAAGCTAAAATGTTGGTTTAATAGACTACATGTAAGTTTATTGTAACAGCTGAGACTTGCTATTCTACGAAAAAGAAGTATATCATTTTGCATAATAGCCAATTTACACCTACGACACCGACGCGACTTAGCTCAACTGTTGGCGACTGTCGGCACGACTATCGGCAACTGTCGCTGGCAATTAAGTCGCGTAGTTAATTATGTTCACATCTACGACGTTGTATCGTAGGTGCGAATTGGCCATAAGTCTCGCCGTTAAATTGCGTACGAACTACAGTTTTGCATAGGTTTATGCGGCGTTATCTACGGTGCAGGAATAGCAACTGTTGTCTTAACTACCGCAGAGTTAGGGCAGATCAGATTCAGCGGATTTTCCCGCCAACATTTTGCGCTATACAAATTTACTTACTTACTTATTTATTCCATTTCGGTTAGTGCCGTGGCGTAGCGGTAACGCGTTGTGTTCGATCAACGAAGTTGCTGTACCCGGGCCGGATTAGTACTTGGATGGGTGACTGCAATAAGCTAAACCATCTCGATATATGTAATCTACTGCCTAGGTCAACTCAGCTTTCCATTCCTCCAGGGTAGGTAAATCGAGTACCGACCTATCTGGCTGGGGTTAAAGCGGGGTACGTTCACTTGTGTCGACTGGCAGGTAACACTGTATGATCCCATACGGCAGGTGGCGCTCCGTAGCTCTGAAACGAATTTCCATCAAGAGCTGTAAAACCACTTTAACTTTTTGACTTTTCATTGCACGTACAGGCAACACATCCTGCTACAGCTGGGGAAACTTCATGGCTGGCATCCCTAGCGACTCCCTGACACCGTACAGCTACCGCGACGCTGATGACGTCAGCAACAGTAGAGTTTGGTGGCAGGAACCGATTAACAACAGTTCGCGCTGGTCAGACAGTCCGCGACTCACCGTCAAATGTGAACTCTTCTCGTCCTCACAATGTAAACATCTGTATTTTAAACTATTTTTCTGCTGTCTTTAGACAGCTGGGATACATGCACGATGAAAACCGTAGGTCCATCCGTTGAATGAAACTGAGTTGAAGAATTTCTCCTCAATACTTTTCGGCGCGGGTCATTTGCAAGCAACCTAGCTTGAGCAAGTTGGCAACCTATACTGTGTGTTTAGTTTAACTCAGCCTTTTGCTTTCAGCGGGATGGGAAATGAGTAGTAGTTTACGGGCTACGGGGTGAAAGCCTTTTGTGGTTGATTGGGTGTTGGTATGTCTGCTTCCTGCAAACCGTGGGTCTATTTGTTCGCTGACGCGGGCAATGGATGGCCGCATAGTGCGCTGCGGTATCCTTAGCTCATGCATGCCAATCAGCTGCCACTTCCGAAATTGTGAACCGCTTCTGGCCACGAGTCTGACTCATGTAAAAAGCGCTATAGCAAGTACCAGACCTTTACCTTCAGGCTACTTTTATCATGAGAGCTAAGTTACACAAAAACTTTCAATAGAGAATTGAACTAATGCAGTTCTGCAGTTAAACTATCGTGCGATGATAGTTGCTAGTAATCACGATACACGAGTGATCTTGAGTTTTACCGGCATGTTTTGTTATCATCTTCTGTTGCCACAAATTTTGCACATTTAACGCCGTTCGTGTTTTTTTCTCAGACTTACGCAATAAAAATTTCGAAAAAGAATAAAACAAAATCGTTTGCCCGCCCTTGCTTTTTGTCAGACTGCATGCAATGCAACCAAAAGCAGAGAAATTCATTAGGCCTAACAGACAGACAGCGTGTCGGCGTGTGATGTTGGACAGCTTCATACAGTTCTTTAAAACAATCTTGTTCAGTTTTGGGCCGACCGTTAAGCTGTCGTAGGTCTGTCTGTCCGTCCGTTAGGGATGTACCGTGGTTAACTGACAGGGCGTGGAAAAAAACTTTTACACGAATAATTACCTATGTGTCTTAAACTCGGTAATGCAAAATTTCAGCCGTCTACTCCAAGGGAATATTTTCAAATTGGGAGTTGAATGAAGGGGGAGGGGTAGAAAAAATGTGCGTTTTTCAACGGAAACTGGCCATATCTCGGAAACGGTGAGGGATACGGTCTAGGTTACTATTGATCACTATTGGGAGGTGGCATACGCCCTGTAAGATTAGATGGACATCATTGACCTTGGATGATCTTGAAGGCCAGTACGCGCTATTACGGCTAAGCGGTGCGACATAGGACCTAGATTACTATTAGCCATTAATAGAAAGTGGCATACGCCCTTTCAGATGAAATGAAAATCATGGACCTTGGATGACCTTCAGTCACTGGCAACTAGTACGGTCGACCCCACCTTAGCGACAGCTAGGCTTCTTGTTACTAGTGTGACTAGCGCATGAAAGGTTAATTTTAACGTTATGCGGCATATGAATTCACGTTTTACTTACTTATTCACTTACGGACGGACAGACACGACGAGTAAAGCGGCCTATGTAGGACGGCCGTATAATGACAGATGAATTGTCTATATTATCAGCTGGTGAAGCCGCGAACCAGTCAGTCGGAGGTTATAGACGAACTGCGTTGATGATCTCGCTGTACGTTTTCTGCTTCTTGGTCGCAGTCTTCGCCATTCTCGTCATCGGCTGGACCGTCTTACGGCGACATCGCAGCAGAGATAAACAGGTGCGTCAGACTTCATTTGTGCATGTATAGCCGACCGTAGGTCTAAAGGTCGAGCTATTGGTACGAGTTGTCGTCCGTCTTTCCGTCTGTCTGTCCGTCACGGATGTATTGTGGATAAACAGTGCGAGATAGGGCATAGGTTGCTATTGGTCATTAATATGAAGTCGCATATTGCTTTTCAGATGACATGAAAATCATTGACCTTGGATGACCTTGAAGGTCAGTACTGCAACAGAAACTGCAGCGCGTCTTCCTTAGCGACAGCTAGGCTTTCTTGTTGCGTTGCCTTGCGTACGTTGCGTTGCGTTGGTTAAGACGTACGTGTTGCGACGCTGTTGTGTGGCAGGCATCGCTGGACGTGTCAGTAATCACCGATCACAATTTCCGCTACCGGCGAGTGGAGACTCATGCCCAAGATGACGCGCTCCAGTACAAACACGTGACCGCTACCGGAACCGGAAGACGACTCAGTGTCTGATTACGTCACGATTACGTCATCACGCCCGTTTAACATTGTTTTTTTTATCTGCCGATAAAATGTCTTGTAATCGGGGCTGGAAAATTGGTTGGAAAACCTAGGTCTTAGGTTTTGTTAAAAACCTACAAAACCTCAAAGTGCAATTATAGGGGTTTTAAAGGTGTTTTATTTGCTGTGAAATTTATTAGGAATTATATTTTAATCGTGATTGTTAATTACTTCATCTTGCTATGATTTATAGGAAAACTATGATTATGTAACAGAGAGGGAGGATAAAATGTTTTCCTGGGTCGTGCGGTATTCACTGGATACTAAACCAGGAACAAAACCTGAAAAATCTTTTTAAAAACCTTTGAAACCTAATTGGTAAAAACGGTTTTTCCAGCTCTGTTTGTAATAGACTTTTCTCACATTTATAGCTAGCTTGTTGAAATTTACAGCTGCTTTTCGGCTGAGCCGAAATATTGTTACTGACAGAGAAATTTCGGAGTTGAGAATTGTAGCGGTTGCAAATATTTAGGCCCCTATTGCTAAAATAGTTTCCTGAACCAAGGGGTCATACTGGTTGTTACTACAGTGTGCTCTCGTGTTTATGCTTGCCCACTGGAGTCGTCCATAAATGACGTCACGCTCCGAGAGGGAAGAGAGGTTTACATTATTGTGACGACGTGTGACGCAGAGGAGGGGGGTTAAAAGAAGTATGACGTCACACACGTCACATCTGGGGATAGGCGCAATAGACAGCCAAATTCATGTTGCCAACTCGCCGTATGTGTCAAGATGAGGAACATTTAGGAACACTGTGCTTAATTTCACACAATTTTACGCATTAAATTGACAGTGGACAATTTTGATAATGGATATGATTTTATATATTAGAATTGGGATATGCTGAAACTCGTCTCTGTACTCTACACTACAGGCTGCCGAGGGGGAGGGTAGACGTTTGTGACGTCATATTTGAAGGGGAGTCCAAGGAAGTGTGACGAAGTCTGACGAATGGGGAAAGGGGGTAAATTTTTCCCTAAAATCGCGTGACGTCATTTATGGACGACTCCATATTGGTCAGTTCGTCAAAAACTAAACCGGTTCAGTTACGTCACTCTGTATACGCGTCTTTAGTTTAACAGTCTGTACTTCGTCTGTATTTTGAAACAAAGTACTGTATACTAGAATGTCAGAAACATGGCTGTAAGAAAGAAAAATTCAAAACAAAAAAATACCTCGCTTCCATAAAGTTATTAACCTTGAGTTTAAACAAAGTAAATATAACAAAACAACAAAACGGATTAATACACATGTAATTATAGCCAAGATTCTTTATATAAGCGAAAGCAACCTATGAATGAATCCTGCGTATATTAACAACTTACTTAACAAGTTGATAGAAAATTAATATATACTTAACTTCCAACATATACCTCTGCCTGAAGACATGGTCACATGTGAAGCAAAAATGTTGCACCTGCAGGAAATGTTTCATTTTGCATGCAACCATGGTCTATCTTCAACGTGACACTCGTTCACATATTTTTCTTCAACAAAATTTGTAAAACAGTTTTATTTCACATGTACTGCCACATCCAAAGCCATAACAAATTGCTGCTTACACGTGTAAATGTCAAAAAACAATAAATCTACATAAATTGTACGCCCAAAATTTCCCGCTTTTGAAGCTACAACTTTCGCAATCTTTCTTTTCCAAAGGCCAAAACCCTTCCATTTCAGCGTACAGTCTTCACTTCCAAAATCTTGACAAAATGGAAAAAATACCCCACTCGGGCTTGGTAATACAAATGCGATTTACGAGCTTAGACACAAGAAACGCTGCCAAGGGCATCAACATGATAAAAATGATTGTATGAATTCTGTACTACGAACTGCCTGAAACTCAAAGTACAGCTGGATAAAAATAAGCAAATAAGCTTATATATATATTATTATAAAGTTATACACCACTCCTTGCCTATCGGTGAAGCCTGTGTTCAAACGGCTGCAAGTATGGTAATGCAAGAACAGCTTTCAGACACTGAGAACATACTACCAATAATGATGATTTTACAACGTATTGGTAACAAATGCTTCTAACAAAAGCAACTGGCTAAAGGTCACGTCAGAGAACTGTTAACCAGTTCAGATATTCAGCTGCTACCAGGGATGTTGAGGCTTCGAAGATTGTGTGGCCTTGAGACCAAGTTATCAGACCTCATAGTATCTGGCATCTGGCCTCAAAAATTTACAGCATACATGACATTAATTAATACTCAGAAGTTCAGACAATATGATCTTCTTGAAGAACTCGTGTTTCTGAACTGAAATGACTGCTAGGACTTTGAAGTTTGAACTTACAAAGTTAAGACAAATCTTCAGCTTGACGTTCACAGTTTATACACAGTAAGTTGTTTAACATGTCTAGCCTCGTCGACCTCTTACATTGTAGCCTCGGCCTCAAAGATATTTTTGGGTATCGGCCTCATATTATATGGCCTCGGTCTCGTGTTCAGCTGGCCTGATTAACATCCCTGGCTGTTATCCAAACTGGCGGGTCAAGTCGAGACCACATTATAGTGAACAATCACGTTTACTGAACACAGCATGACACACTTCAACTAACGGCATCCACGATACAATAATACAAACTATACCGTCTAACAGACAACTATCTAGAAGCAATCGTATACAGGCATACAGTATATATTCTGAAAATGCTGACATCTGCAAAGTCAGAAGGCACTTCTAAGAAACTGGCACAAATCCTAAATCCTTCACATCACAGTCAACTGATGGACATGCAGATGTTTAGGATGAAACCAGAATGCAAAGAGAGTGAACTGTCAGCCCAGCGGCAACATATTGGCCGTCCTCATAGCTAACAGACAGCATTTACTTATTTTAAACAGCACTTTGAACGTCAAGCGAAAGTCCGCTTTTACACTGCCTATAGTTAAGCACTGCACCTGGTCTGCCTGGGCTGGCTCGTCACCCGACATATGCATCATTTTCAGAAAGTTTTTGACCTTGATTTTTGATTTTTTTAAAGTTGAAAATTCAGTCACCGGTTACTCTTGCAATGGGAAATGTCCATGCCAATTTTGGCTTTCTTATGCATTTTCATTTTCGAGCAAAAAGTCATATGTGGACAAACAGACTAACAGAGAGAGACAAGCTAGACCAGTTATGAGTGAGTAAGTAGGGTTTAAAGTCCCACCCGTCACAGTATAGGTCATTTCGGGGATGGCCTTTGGCAGAATGCACACAAACACATAGACCAGTTATGCCACCTATTAAGACATTAGCACAATAAGTGGCACCATAAAGCCGAAAAAAGAGAAATATATGAACAAAAAGATGGAAAAAAATGTGACTGCAGTATGAACAACGACTTATCTGGCAGAAAAAAATTGAGATTAATTTGTTCTAAAGGCTAGAAAAACATACGACTTTCACAACATGCACAAACGCTCACAGATCATGCACACATGGCGTGTTGGAAAGAAACACCCCAAATATACACAGCAATCCCCACCACAATAAGTAAAAATAATGCTAAATGCAAAGTGAGTGAGTGAGTAGGGTTTAACGTCCCACCCGATACAGTACAGGTCATTTCGGGGACGGCCTTTCCAGGCGTAATGCACACAAACACATAATAACGGAACAGTAAGTTTAACCTTTACAGAAACGCAAAATACCAAAAAAACAAGCTAAACCCAAAATTGTAAGAACTCCATTATACATCACCGTTCTCAGTCAACACCGCCATTGACTAAGTGCTACCACCTGTGCCTATGATTCGAGCTTCTGTTTTGACATATAGCATGCTATAAATGCAGACTACTTACTTACTTACTTAAACCAAACTGAAATCTCCGTTCAGTTCACTTCCGCCGCTTCGTAAATGCCTGTAGACGTAGCAATTGACAGCTTAGTTCCACGACACACAAAATGCCGTCACGCCTCAAATGTTAACTGCAAGTCTACCACAGTGTTGATTCATCTTTGCATTTTTTTCACAGTCATCAGCCACTGAGGGGAGACATATTACAAAGCACTGGACTAATAAACAGGGCTGCGCCACAGAACATTGCAAACATTATTTCTTGTCCTTCTTCCCAAACCTAAGTTCAACCTTGCACATAACCCTAACTTCATCTGGTGAGTCCAACAGTCTGATGCATTGTTTGGTGTAACAGTATACCAAGTTAGACAAAGTACTCAAGTGAGAAAATGACAATCCACTTATTTCTACAGGGTGCGACAAAATAAAATAGCCCCCTAAAGTTTTTTGTTGTTTTATCAGCAACTGTTTGGTAATACATTTAATTTCTGAAATGTTCTATGGCTAAATGCCAAGTAAAATGTAATTCAATTAAAAAATGACAAAGGTATAGATTTTTTAACATGACCACCTACCGAGTTTTCGACATTAAAAATGTTCAAGCTACAACACCAATTCAATAACATCGTTGAAACAACACAGTTAACTAATGATCAGATGCCAGAATTCCATTGTCACTGTAAACGTTCAAAGTGTCCACCGCCAGCTCCAAGCTCCAGCACAAGTTTTCAGTCGATTAATTTGAGAAGTCTTTCACCACGCTGTTGATCAGTCATTGTGGCAAGTTGCCCCAGATAACCTGAAGCGCTTCCTTGAGTTTGGCTTCACTTTAAGCTTATGGTAAGCCTCCAACATTGCACATCACAGGTGATAGTCCATTGGGTTCATATTCGTCGAATTTGGAGGCCACTGGTCCTCTGTGATGAAAATGTAGACAGTGGGCCTGCAGCCAGTTCTGTGCACTGCGCGCTGTGTATGCCGGTGCTCCGTCCTGCTGTAAGATGAATCCGGTGGGCAGCAGGCAATTGCTTTAAAAGAACGATAATTTAGCAATAATTTATAAACAAAATAAATTACTGTTTATCAAAACGTCACTGTGACGTCATCAGCAGTAACGTGGTAACCAGTTTTTGAATATTAAATAGCATTTTAAGCCTGAACATTTTTAATGCTAAAAAATCAGTAGTCAGTCATGTTAAAACGTCTATTACTTTGTTGCTTTTTAACAGAATCACATTTCTCTTGGCAGTTAGATGTAGAACGTTTCATTCAATAAATATGTAAAAATTTCAAATTAAAACTGCAAACGGTTGCTAAGAAAACAGTAAAAAACTTTAGTGGGCTACTTTTTTGCCGCACCCTTTACATTCTACCATACTACGAAACAGTGTTTATTAT
>Ga0209454_1002525_pt1 | contig 12495 bp, 7 predicted proteins | sample WorMetHERISLAND1_2_FD_187400 | JGI IMG/M metagenome (GOLD analysis project Ga0209454, IMG submission 187400) | Marine gutless worms symbiont microbial communities from Max Planck institute for Marine Microbiology, Germany - Olavius geniculatus... | ecosystem: Host-associated > Annelida >...
GACAATGGGTCAAATAATTTGATTCGCGGCGTGATAAACACACGGTTGGGTTCGCATTGCCGGATTCATTATTCGTCCTTTGCACTGCAAATCTACCACCAAGTATCAGAGGGGGTGAGGGGGGCCCGTCGGCCTGGCGGGCCTAGGGCCCCCAGACAGGTAAGACGGCTCTGAATCGACCAGGTTTGCAGCAGAAAGGTGTCATATATTTATTTTAGCATATTTATTTTTACTGAATGCTGCTGATGCAATGTTAGGCCTACGTCGTTGTAACACTTTGCGTCATCACCTGGAAAAATCATAGCAGTAAATATTTAAGACTGCAATAACGATTTTGTATCGCCTTTTTGAGTTAGTGAGTGAGTGAGTGAGTGAGTAGGGTTTAACGTCCCACCTGACACGGTATAGGTCATTTCGGGACAGCCTTTCCAGGCAGAATGCACACAAACACGTAGTCATGGAACAGCAAATGCCTGTGACTTGAATAGGCCTAACTTTGCTGTAAAGTTATATTTCATATTTCAACCACGCAAGGTACATTTAGTGCGGTTACACATTTGAAGTAGTTCATCTCTTAGTGCAATAGTAATAGTGTTCTGATTTGCGACTCCTTGCACCGTTTGATAAAAATCTCATGGTAAGAAATTTTACGGTTTCGCCAACGGGGGCATTGCGCCATGCCTCTTGAATTCACCAGTGTGTGCATACACGTGACTTTCACGAGTACATGTCGAGCTATCGTCGAGGTGTGAAGAACGTTTTTGAGCTCGGTCCAAACTCAGCGGCGTCTTGGTTTCAAAAAGTAGGCAGTGCAAAAAGTTACAATTTTCCGACAGACAGATGCAAATTCCCCAACAGAGAAAATTGTGGGTGCTCAAAATTTTATTTTTGCCCCTATTTTTCAATGGGTTTTAGGCCCAAATTTTGCATGTTTAGACGATAATTTTTTGACAAAAAGAAAACTTTCCGACAGTTCAAAATTGAGGGGGAGGGGCAATTCCTCCCCTTCCCCGGCCACGGCGCTATTGGTCACCGTCAAACTGGCTCCTCCTCCCTGGCAGCACGGACGTCAAGAGCCACAGAGGGGGCCCAGGGAAACATTTTCGCGTAGCCGCTCTGGGGAGAAAATTTTCGAATTTTTCTTTTCAAAATGGCGCATTCTGGTGTACTTTATATTTTTGAGCGACGGCGGGCCCCCAATAGTCCGGGGCCTGGGGGGTAACATACTCCCCTACCCTCCCCTCTCGACGGGACTGGTCTCCATTCCTCGCGTACTACTGTTGACCGCGGCAGTTTTAAACTGCTTGTTTCGCAACGCTGGCGGCAACCACCTTGCGGCATCGCTTACCTGCCTAAACAATCAAACCGGCTCGGCTGCTGCTGCTGCTGCTGCTGCTGCTGCGGGTAAGGTAAGTCATCATGCGCGCGCGGCTCGACTCGGCTCGGATCGGTTGGCTAAACGTATCGTTTTGTCAGTGAGGACGGCACGCGTCGGCAACGGTGATTAATGGTAGTCTGTCGACCATACCATAGTTTGCACGCCGATGCCGACCATTACGTATAGGTGAGACATTCTGGCGGTTTTACTGCGCGCCTGGACTAGAACGAGAATATTGATGCAGTGATGTAATACAGTGGGAGTTAAGGGGCTACAAGAGAAAGCCGCCAGGACAGCCAAAGAAAAACTAAAGTGACATCATCAGACGAGATCTATTATGGACACCAGCTGGGAAGAAGCCGAAGAACTGGAGACAGACAGAGCAGAATGGCGTCAACGTGCGGCTCAATGCATCCTTCAGGATGCGAGTTGAACTAAGGTCTAAGATAAGAACGAAACCAAAACCAATAACTCAAAACTACCATCAAGACTTGGACCAACAATTTCCGACGTGAACAGCACCTTTATTAAGAAGTAGGCCTAGAACCACTCAGCATATTAGTGGCGGTAAGCTTCAAGTTTGAAACCAGAACGGGAAAGATAATGGGGGTGTTTACACGACCCAGCAAACTTCCAACAAACGTCCAGCAAACGTCCAGCTCCATTATAACATATGGCAGCAAACGAACAGCAAACTTCCAGCAAACGTCCAGCAAACGTCCAGCAATTTACGTGTATTTTGAATACATTTGCTGGAAGTTTGCTGGACGTTTGCTGGATCGTGTAAACACCCTATAAATTACAGACTGACAGAATATACCGCCCGAGACCATAATTACGAGCAGCAAGGCAAACAGCTAAAGGCGTGATCGCTTCTGCGCTCACGTAATTCATATTACACAACTTTTTTTCACAAAAATTTCGCAGTACATATGGGCTATACAAATGACTAACGTATTAAGTATTTATAAAAAGTAAAACGGAAATACCGCATAACACTGGGCAGAACGTGTACTCTGTGCAATCATACGAAACTGAAGGGAGTAACATTTACTAGAAAGCAGTCAGAGCCCGCACACCTCCGCCAAGGCAATGTTGTTCGCTAGGTAGCAGCACCATCTTCGGTTTTGCAGCGGTTTCCCTTATGCCCCATTGAAAGCAATGGTAACGAAAATTTCAAAGTGATCCAGAATCCAGGATTCCTTCCAGATCACCCCCAAAATTGAATCACTGGTAGTCTGTGCCATTCCCGACATACCCTCAAAATTTCAGAAAGATCCGGCTATCACTTTTTGAGTTATTTTGCTAACACACAGACAGACAGACAGACAAACAAAGTCTGGCAAAAACATAACCTCCCTGGCGGAGGTAAATATCATGCTTGGACACCAACAAAGAAGCGGACATAAACTGAAACTAAGATAAACTGAACTGGTACTTCGTTCGCTTTGTACAGTCCATGTAACGCAACTAAAGTGGTATTTTAGTTCAGTTCATTTCTGTCGCTTTTTACACTCCTCAACGCCCATTCTGTTGGCCCTTTGGATTTTCAAACTATAACTCCTCTCATCGACAGCATGAGTACGACCACATGAAAACTGTTCGCGTTTACATGGCGAAAATGTTTGCTCACTGCTCAGATCAACTCAGCTTTCTACCCTCAGCAGGACGGGAAGTGCGAAGATAGAAAGCTGTTGCATGTATAGATAAAACATCAGCAAAATGTTTCAGCGGCCGCCGAGCGCCTGTACTTATGCGGCTTGTTTATCAAAAAGTATTTTACGTCTGAAACACGTTTGTCAGCGTTTTAGACGTGGTCATTTTAAAACACATAACATTTTCGCGAAAGTACAAAACGTTTGACAAAATAATGCATTTATGCGTTCTACACGTGATGACGGCTTCAGACCACAGGTACCGAAATGTCTCGCTCGGTTCAACGGTTTAACGACCCAGCACGTCTGGGAAAGGTAATGCTGTGCGAGGCTTGGTGGGCGGGTAGCGGTCTCGGTCTTAGACTACTGTTGAGTGAAAACTATCCGCGACGCCGTTAAGCGATAATCGCTTGCGAGAATGGGGCTGCTGCAGCACTAGCACCCATCGCCGCCGCACCGTGTTGAAACAGAACCAGATGACCTCCCGACACGCTACAGTAATTCTTCTTTCTTCGCGCGCCCAACTAAACACCGTCGTCAAAACAACGCCACTCGTAAATACCAATAGCCGACTGCAGCAGCTTTCCTGGGCGTTTCGCACTGTTAGGCTAAGCCGGGAAAGAACACAGAAGGTACGTTATTGCAACAGACAGTGTTTTGGTGTTCAGACGTCAGCCGGACTTGCAGCAGAATGTCGCCGCAACACTGCGGGCACACGACGCGAAACATATCCGTCTCATGTACTGAAGTTTGAACAATAATTATTACTGAATAGTCTGTCTTCTCAGTAAACACGCTCAAACGGAAATTCGTATCTTTAGAAAAGACTGGCGATGTGAAACTCAGCATAGCATGCAACTGTTACGTGTATTACAGTACTGTGTGGCTACAGAATGTATAATAAATTTAAAGACACGCAAATTCTGGATAAATTAGTTTTGTCCATGTCAAGAACACTCGTTCCGTATAGCCTATAAATATTTCCCTCTCGGCTGTTCTGTCGCATGTGAACTTCACGTTCTATGGTTCTTTTTCTGCCATATGACTGTGGTCTTTTTATGTCTTAGATTTTGTGTCTGTTTCGATTTTTCTGATGACGAATTAACGCACTCATTTTACCACCTGTGTAGCCAGAATCTAGATCTAGGGGCACTTAAAGGGCGGGGTTGGAGAAAAATGTCCCTTCCCCGCCAAGAGAAGGGTCTAGGCACAGTCCCAGAAATTGTTCCAATGTTTTGTGTGTAAATAAAGAAGTGTTGTGGTGCATTTTTAGGCTAGCATTCTTAAGAGTAATTGAGTAGTCTCCTAGGGAAGGTGGCACGTGCCCCCTGCAGTGCTTTTCTGGGGCTACGCCGGTGCATTTCACGCAATGCTTGTGGTGGCGGTGGTCGTTGCTGTCGCGTGGTTGAATGCTGAGTTGAGAGCAACCGACGACGAACGTTCACCGACCACTGAAGACGACGATGACGACGTGGCTAAACTGTCGACGATCAGCGACAGACAGTCGAGACTGGACACGCGACGACGACGCTTGCATGACGTCACCGTTACGTCATTCACCCCGCCGTGTGACGTCATCGTGACGTCATTTCCGACGCGGCCGACCTGTGACGTCATCGCCGTGGTCGCATCGTCGCTATCGTCTGCAGCAAGCCACCCACCCACAAACTAATACTAAGACGAGCCCGAAAAAAATCCTGTGCTGCTTCCGGTTGCAATGCAATGCAGTCTGGTCGAAAAAAAGTAAGAACGAATTGGAAGATTTTATTTTTAAATTTGTATTTTTAATTCACGGCATGCCGTGGATTATTACACAACAACTAATAAAAACAAACTGACACAATGAATAATAGGCCATATTCGATACTTATTCGAATATTTGTCTCGGGATCAGTTGACAATTCGCAACGCGACGTTATAGAATATACGTATAGGGTGGGGCAAAAAAGTAGCCCCTAGTTTTTCGCTGTTTTCTCAGCAACCCTACGACATTTTATTCTGAAATTTTACACATTTATTTCCTGAAAAGCTTTACGGCTAACTGCCAATTTTGTTCAGTAAAACGGTGACAACAAACTAAACGCTGCATTAATCTGTTTGACGAACTTTACGGACGGAGCATTTTTATTAGCGACAGACGGAAACCGGAAGCACAGGAATTTTTTATGCACAAGCCAAAATATCGGCCCAGCGCCGGCATGACATGCTGCTGTCCGTCTGTAGCTATAACATGCGTATTTCTCCACTGTACTACACAGTGTCGTATTCGGAATGTAAAAAACAGACGGTTTAGTGACAACACTCCCCAGAAACTGAAGCCTTTTTGAGAAGTGATGCATAAATTTAATGTTTCAGGCAAAATGTAAGCGTCAATAAAAGCATCGCATGCAGGTTGGCCCCCGTTATGTCACCTCCGTTGCACATCTTGAACTGACCCTTGATTTTTTTTAACAGAATAATGCCTTTTTCGGGAAACGTTTACATTCAGAGTTTTTATTACAAATCTTATCCTAAGTCTGCCAGAAAACAAATAGTGAAAATTGATCGATAATATTATGGATCAGTAGGCCTGCTTGTTGTCGTCTTGTTTTTGTTACTTACGGTGTAAAAAACGTTTGATTTCAAGGCCACAAAGCGTCAAGCTTTCTGCCTTAAACAGATTATTGTGCGACGCAAAAGACCCACCTTTTCGTAACGTATTCCTGCACTCTGTTGTTGCATAGTCCGACTCCGCAGGATTCTGCAAATAACATAATTATATACGTTTGTGCAAAAAAAACTTATGTATAATAAATTATAATATTATTTTGTTACTTATGCAATATACCATGCAGTATTCGAAATAAACAGAAGTATAATAAATAATTATATACGCCGCCGTCTACAGTGCATTAACAGCATCGTGCAGCTATGCATCTGTTAGGGGACCCCATTTTTAACAACGATAATGTCAGTCCAACGCACTGAGCTGCGTTAATGCGCCTACAGAGCGACGTAACTGAACTGAACTGTTATACTTCGTTTACACCATCGAGCAAACATCGAGCTAGCTCGACGAGCTATGGTAATTAGCATGCTTATTAGAAGAGAGGGCGGGTTGTAATTGGAAGGCCCATATAACACGTGATCAGCTGTTGGCTAAGCCTAGGCCTACATTTGAGACAGGGGGCGGGGTTCCATCAGGCCTGCTTGATGTTTGCTCGACGTTTGCTCGATGTCTGCTCGATGTGTGTTATGCTTTATGCATGCAACATATTTGCTCGATGTTTGCTAAACGTTTGCTCGATGTCTGCTCGATGTTTGCTCGATCGTGTAAACGGAGTATTACGATTTAGTTTTTGACGAACTGACTAATGGGCGAGCCCACTGGTCATTGGTTGTCGCGTACGTGTGCGTAGTCCCTTAGTCGTCGACGCCGTTAGATGGTGCCTGCTGTAATGCATTACTGTATTTCCTTTGGACAGTTCGTTAAAACTGAACCATGTCAGTTCAGTTCAGATCAGTTACGTCGCTCTGTACGCGCCTTTAGGCTATTTCTCTTTTGAACCCTCTCTGCTATACGAGTATGCTTAATAATGTATATTTCCGTCAAATTAGTGTAGGCCTATTGTCTAGGCCTGTTGACGTCACAATGTGTGTTTTAACGTGGCGTGATCCAACGGTACTCTGACGCTATTAGAACATTAAAACTTATTTACTTACTTACTTACTTACTTACTATTTTATGTGTCATAGTGGTCCAAAATCACGTCCGACAATTATCACTGTAAGTTAGTAAATAAGTAATCTTTTATTATCATTCAAGTTAAAAATGCACACGATTAGAATTACAAACTGACACTTAGAAATAATGGAAATGTGATAAAAAAAGCAGTAAGGAGGAGATAAAAAAGACAAACATTTGGACGAGAAAAAGTAGGATAAGAAGAAAGAAGGAGAGAAGAAAACGTCTAAAACGGCTTCAGACCAGATTTGGCATGCATATTATACCAAGTAATCGGTATCGCAGACGCAGTGGACATCAGAAGTGACCAGAACGTCACTGGCTGACCACGCAGTGACGTCATTCGATGACCGTGACGTCACGTCGACGCTACATCGCAACAGTCGTTCCATGCTCTCGATGTAGTCGATGGCGTTTCGCAGAATTTCGACCTTCGGAAGTCGCTGCGTCGGTCCGCCGGTCGAGTCCAGACAGGCGCGCTGCCGCAGTGTCTCGAACGCCATGTTCACCTACACATTAATGCCCCATTTAGGTACGGTGAGCCAGTAGCTTTGCATGCATAATGGCACTTCAGCGATTGACGCCCTCCAAGCACCTGTTCAGGTGCTTCCCAACATACACTGAATCAAATCCGCGTTTCGCCCATCTCAACAAGCTCTTGTGTGAATGATAACGAACAGTACTATATGACTGGCGATCTCGTGTTAAAGCCCGAATTCCACTTGTGCTGATTTGTTGTGTATTTATTGTACTACAACAAGCTGTGCGATCACAGGTTATAAACATGTCGTAATGACGTAAAATATAGCTAGCGTCAAAGTACCAAAAATACCATGTAACTGCTTACTCCGAAGCTGACTGCATGATTCATGCATTTCACAAGCAACGCCTTCGTGCTGTGACGAGATCTTGGATTATAATCACAAAATTGTATTTAGACTATTGCAGAATACATCGATGAAAGAATGTTGAAAATAGGTCCATATTTGATTACTTACAGTACGTATGACAAAAACTTAAGAAATTACTTTTTACTGTGCCATTCTGTAGGCCTACATCTAACAGTGAGTATATAATCATACCTTATGAAGACGTTTTCGTTCTCGGAGGGTTGCCGCTCGTCTTCGGTCGGCCGGAGCGGCGCGCTTCTTGCACGCTTTGCACGCCCAGGCCAGGCACTTTCTGTGACAGCCAGCCTCGCCAGTATCTCCATGATCCTCCGTCTCGCAGCCGTCAAGCAGGGTCGGGTCCCTGACGTGTTCCGACAACATCACGTCGACCTGGCCCGCGGTCTGCAGTCCTCCGTCTGGATCGCTCTGAGGCGACGTCCGCTGCCGGCGTCGACGTCTCTGGGGGCGTGGTTTAGCAGAGGTCGTGTTAGTACCTAGCTGACTGCTGTCGGCTGACGCCGTCCTGACTTTGACCGCCGCTGCCACTGTGGTGCCATCGACGTTCCCTGACCTCGGATGAAGTCGGTCCTCCGTCGAAGACTTGTCGTCAAACTGCGGCAGCGACCGTGTCAGCGGCACAAACGGCCGAGAAATCGCTCCGGTTTCCGGCAAACTAACTTCGGCGACCCCCACGCTTGTAGGACCAATATCGGACCACTCGGCAGCTGCTTCGGTCATCGGTTGTTCGTGGTTTACTCCCGGGCCCTCCCGCTCGTCAGTCGCTGCGGTCTGCAGTGTGTTGTCGATCGTCGCCGATCTCGGTTTGTCGTCCTGATCGCCGTCCAGCAAGTCTCGAAGTATGTCATCGTCGATTGTGTAGCTGCTGGCTTCGGTCGACGTTGCGACGCTGACCGACGTCATCAGCGTCGTCGTCGTCGTCGTCGTCTGGAACGCTCTGGAAGTAGAAGCGACGACGACAATCGAATTAGTCGACTGCATCGACAATCGACATGCATGCGCGACAACCAACAGTTATAATAGTGTCGCTGTTCTGTTACACAAACTGTTGCGAGATTGTCAAACGAAACGGCGGTGTTTGAAGCGTATGTCCTCAATACACTTTCTCGAATTTATTCGTCCTCTGATTGTTCTTCGTATTAGTCTTTCCTTCTTTAAAATACAGTCCGTTCCGCTCCGTCGATCCGTTAATCTAACGCAAAAAGTGCAAAAAGTGACGCGGACTAAATTTACCTTGCCGGCTTGGCTGATATGTACCTACAAATTAATTTTCAAGTCGAGAGAATACAGCCGTTTGCTGCCAGTTCCGTACAGTCTAGCCGGCTAAGCGCTGAACTACGTGATGCGCTGACTGACAATGTGTATACTGTAGTTCTCGGCGGAGTCACTCACACAGCCACCATGCTTGCTACGCGGAACGGCAATTCTATGACTATACCAGCGGCACCTCGAGAGCCACGCCCACTGCGACTGTGAGGCCATACTAATAGGGTGTTTACACGATCCAGCAAACGTCCAGCAAATGTATTTAAAATACACGTAAATTGCTGGATGTTTGCTGGACGTCCGCTGGAAGTTTGCTACCATATGTTATAAAGGAGCTGGACGGTTGCTGGACGTTTGCTGGAAGTTTGCTGGACGTTTGCTGGATCGTGTAAACACCCCATAACTTCTTGCACTTTGTGCTGTTTCTTTATTATTTGTTAATTCCACATAAATAGTTCTGCCGGTTTTATCCACTTGGCGTACATGTACAATGATACGGCCACGTATCCTAACCTAACCTAATTTTCGTATTCCGTAATTTTGCAACAGCAGGAGAATATTATAATGTCACAACATGGTTTAATACATGTACGAACAGGTACTAAGTGCGTGAAATTTTGTGTTAATATTGCAAGAATTTGCTGAGAAAGTGGTAATTAACTTTAGGGGTTGTTTTATGCCGCATCCTGTGTATCTTTACTTTTCATCTTATGGTCGTAGTCTAATTAGAAATAGCAGAAATTCCATTACGTTAATTTTCTCGGCCCATAAATCGAAAATGTGATCGTAATGTCAAACTGTGCGGTCTTACTGCTGATTTTTTTTGCGTTTGGTGTATTGTCTGAATAAAAAAGTAGTGTCAAACAATATTTAGCCCACATACGCATTATGCCACTTACGGCAGATGCGTGTTGCTCTATAGTAAACTCTTTTTGTGATATCCGTGATTTAAATTTGGCCTTGTGCTATTTTCTATAATTATTTTGTTTTGTTACATTTACTTTTTTTCTACCATTAGGTTTGATGAGCTAAAATTAACAACAGTCGGTTTATGGCACGCGTGGCTATATAGATGCACTGCTAGGGGATGGCGAAATTATCATACCATTAAACTCGTTCCGGCTGGTTGACTTCATCGCACAAAGCTGATGACATTGGTATCCCGTGAAACAAAACGGCACCCAGCAGTGAAGGATGCGGACGCGCGATGACGTAGGCTGTACACACGTGGATATGATTTGCCGCTGTAGCCGAACGTACCGAGCACTCGAGAGAAACGGAAGAACTGTTCAAAGCACTATCGTTCATGCGATACCTCAGACGCTTAATGAACTAGGCGGAAAACTCGCTCCCGGTGTCCGAGCTTGTAGGCCGAAACTCCCGTTACAATTTTCACTTTGTTTTTTTCAGCTCAGTCTTTTCGCTGGCCGGACAGATCTTTGTGTCAGCTTATAATTATTATCACAATCAGGCGTCATTGTTATTGCATTCAAATACTTAATTGCAAATTGCTCACTAGTAATATTTTGATTGCGTGGCACTTGCAGGCCTTCGGGCGCAGGCAATACGGTCGGCCCTCCTAGCAACAGCTGGGTTTCTTATTTTCTAATAATTAACTGTACTATGATAACTTTGGCAATTGTAGACTAGTTTATAACACATACTATTGCATTGAGAAACAAACTGTAATATGTTGTGCGTGTGGGGAAAAAGAACTAGTTTCCTGAATAACTTTGGCAAATTTTTTCACAATTATTTTCACACATTATCCTGCCATTTATATAGTATTCAATGTGCAAACACTAAAATATTCCGAATAATGAGCTACAAATTTCCGACGGAAAAATTATTTTTGCAATTTCAAACACAGGTTTATAATTTGGCACAGGATATTGATCCGGCAGCCGTATCAATAATTTAGTGTCGCCTGCGGTTGAACCATGAATATATAATACATGCGCCCATGCGGCATGTCAAGCGGCATGTCAATCACTGGCAAGCCCAGCCAATCAGTCCCGCCCACTCTGCCGGAATAATAGCTTACAGGCTATTGCTACGGCTGCCGGATTAATAGTCACCCCGTTATAATTTTTGGTAGACAACATTAAAAGATAGCGTGCAATTGCTAGTAGTTTACTAATACCGGCGATCCATCTCACCAGAGGTAACGCGGTGGTAGGGAGCGGAGGAAAGCTATTAACACACCCGAAATCGAATTTGGTGCATTTTAGCCTTGAAATATGACATCTGGCGGCAACAATTTTAATTAGTTTTCTGAGCCACAAAATTATTAATTAATCACTCGTCAGAGCATGTGAACGTACGAAGTGTTCACTCACGCATGGTGTCGGAAGAGATTAGGGGCACGTCCGCCCCATCACCTTTGGATTACTTTTGCCTATCACTTTTGGATCCGCCAGTGGCGGTTTTACAAGATTTTGGTCAGACACTCGGGCACTTGCCTCGCCCCAGTCAGTGATTTGGTCGTTTACAGCCCTTTGTTGTCCCCTTAAGGTCTGCGCCCACTCCCTGGTAACGGTGATGCGAAAAGTTAGGAAATGGCTAAAGACAAAAACTACAGGACCGCCGGACCGGTAGTCGAACGGCCGCATTCTGGGTGACTAAGTCTGCAACTACAGATTAATTGGATTGCGTCTTCGAATTTAATATCCAGTCATAATTTACAGTGTAAACGCCAATTTATTTTAACTGGTAACCAAGTAGCCACAACTCAATTTCAGTAGCCATCAGGTGTTGAAGGTGGTTATTTAATCAGTCGCCATGGTTACGCTCGTCTGCTGGTGTTCTCGTATCGACGTTCCTGATTGGTCGACGCAAGCCCGCCCTCAGCGCATCCGTGACCTAGTTTTATTTTTTATTTATGTTGTAAAATATAGTTATTGTTTTGATTACAATAGGTCGAATTTTCGTAATTTTGCACTGCGAATAGTGCGAACAAAACGAGCGAGATGTATCCAGTATTTGATCTGCACCAATCGCAGTTTAATTGCCGGCATTTTGGCGACGACGACAGCAGGGAGTGGGATGAACTGAACCGTGCGATTTGGGTAGGTGTTACGTGTGGGCCTCTCCCACGGGCGAATTGAACCACTTTTTAATGACAGCACAGCAGTAAAACTATAGTATATATAAGGCCTATAGGCGCCTATAGCTGTTAAAAAGCACGTTGAATATGAGATCGGCCAATAATGCTATAATTACTGTAGGTGTAGACAGGAATTTGTTTTGAGGGCACATCTGAGATATGGGGGAGCGCTGCAAGCTTACCCATCGAGTCCGAGGCGGATCCTGGCCTGAAACGCATTTTTACGCATCTCATTGCGGGACGAGTGGAGTTTACTGGGCGCCATAGGAATACACCTAACCCTAACTCTAAACCCTAACCCTAAGCCTACACATAACCCTGACCCTACACCTAACCCTAACCCTAAACCCTAACCCTAAACCTAACCCTATTGGTAGTTATACGGTATATATGCGAAATAATAGGCGCAATGTATTCCTATGGCGCCCAGTAAACTCCACTCTACCCCTCATTGCAAC
>Ga0209454_1002527_pt1 | contig 12494 bp, 4 predicted proteins | sample WorMetHERISLAND1_2_FD_187400 | JGI IMG/M metagenome (GOLD analysis project Ga0209454, IMG submission 187400) | Marine gutless worms symbiont microbial communities from Max Planck institute for Marine Microbiology, Germany - Olavius geniculatus... | ecosystem: Host-associated > Annelida >...
CTGACCTATAGGTCGGTCAACAAAAAAGGTATATATACCGTAGAAAAAATTTCGTTATATTTTACCCATTTGCCGAAAAGCCCCCAATGGACGGATTTGCACGAAATTTTGCACAGGGGGTCGTCTCGCGGACGTAATCACCTGTTTCAAATTTTGTGTCGATCGGTTGAGGGGTTTCGGATCTGTTCTGGGTCGAATTTTGCCATTCTCCATTGACTTAGCCGGTCGCCATTAACACAGGGCTGTACTACCGCGCGCCTATTATAATCGTCCGAGGCTCCCTGCACAGACATCGAAAAATTGGGCCTACATGCATGTAGTTAGAGTAGTTAGCGCGGGCACATTATGTGAATTTGTGTGTGCCTGGGTGAGTGTCTGTCAAAGAAGTACAAAGTTGAGAAGATAACATAGGCCTACAAGCGTCGACGGAGACAGACACACATACACGCAGAGGGAGAGAGAGATGTCAGACGTATTGTTAGTGTTAGCAGAGCGCATGACTGTCACGCAACGTACCGATCTAACGTTGATCTGCGGTATTCGCGTGTCTACAAAATCACCAATCCACTGCATGGCGTCACTCTGATCCGCTGCAAATTAGTCCAAGATTGGCGGATTGTGGCGGATGTATTACTGTATTAGTTACAGAACTGTACTGCTGGAGTGGTGTTTAAGTTAGTGCGTAGCACTACCTTATACTACTCCAGACACTGCTGTTACGTATAGTACCACGCTCAGATCACATAAGGCTACACCGTCGTTCGCTTTATGACGCTCGACTGCAGCCAAAAATTGCGAAAATGGTAACATTGCGCGCTGAGTGCGGTTTAAGATCTAGTTGTGATTTCTTGCTTAACCAATCAGTCAATCAATCAATTATTTTATTGTGGTGACCACTGCTGATCATAAGTGATCGTCGGTTTCAGAAAATGTTAATAGGCCTATTATTCGGCTGGCTTCAAAAATGAAGGCTTTTCGAGCCATTTTGGTCCAACTTTATATTAACTAAATGTAATGTACACATAAGCCCAGCAAATAGGCTTATGCTAACATCGCATTTTAAGCCGTAGATAAAAGCTGGTGTAACATCGTTCTACACTGACTAAGTTCTTATGTATGTCGGGCCCGAGAAAGACACGGTGAGAGATAAAGTCCGGTACTTGTTACAGGCTTAGCACTGCTTACGTGAGAGACTTGTGCCCAGAAACGCTTTACAATCTCGGAAATGGCAGCTGATAGACATGAGCTAATGATACCGCAGCGCACTATGCGCCCATCCATTGCCCACGTCAGCAAACAACTGGATCCGCGGTCTGCATCTAGCAAACATAATCACGTTATTTCTATCGTTTTTCTTACTCGCCTTTAAACTATTAAGACATTTTTCTTCTTATAGTATTAATTCAGGTCTATAATTCCCCGGTTAAAATAGTTTACACGTGATGCCACGAACACTGATCTGTCAGCGGATCTGTCTTCGCGGAATTGCGGACTGACCCGTGATGTCCAGCGAGCAGAGATGAGGGCTCCGGAAACGGCCGAGTAAAGCCGGATGTTGCCGAACGAGCGATAAGCTGGTGTGGGTGTGGTGTGCTATCTCAACTGCTGCATGGCGGATGTACAAACAGATAGACGGATCTCGCTCTGCGTATGTCGCACAACGCGCTCTGCTTGCCGCCTCACATGATTACAATCGACGGACGTGGCGTTCTGGTCACGACTTGTTCTGTACTTTCCGCCATAACTGTTTGCATGGCATTGTCAGCCAGCATAATTGCACTAATTCTCTCATCTCAGTTCCGGTTACAATTACTGTTTTTCTTAGCCTGGTTACCAAATTTGAGGCCTCCGTACAGAGAACTCCTTAAACCTTGACAGTTAAGTGTTGTAATGGTAACGATACCGCAGCCATCCATTGCCCGCGTCAGCTCCTAGGACCCGCGGTTTGCAGCTAGCAGACGTACCACTGCCCCAATCAGCCACGCTAGGCCTTCACCCTGTAGTCCGAAAGCTACTATTCATTTCCCATCTCGCTGAGAGTAGGAGGCTGAGTTAACCCTAGTTTAAATATGGCACTGGCTGTATGCGCCACGATACAGTGACGCGTCATTCTATAGGCGTCAAGTATATACACTGTTCAACAATACTGGACACTACATAGTCTGCTGGTCGGGCAAATTGTTTTATCACAAGCCCAGTTCACAGGCCTCGATCGCATCACATCCGGGTTTGGCGAAGGTCCACTAGGCTTTACAGTGGCGTAACTTCGTCGCCAACGTCCGGAGGCATGGCGCCCCCAGATCGCAATTTGTAACCGAGTTTTTGAACAGTTTAACATTACATAATTGGATCGAGTATATTTCTGACCTTTCACAAATGAAAATATATTTTTACGCATATAATACAGTTCTGCTAAATCATTCAGTCAACACTCAGAACCAGTAAAATTGATGGAGTCTGAACTCCAACTGTGTGGGCCTATCAACATTTTCCCTGTTTCATTCACAATAGTGGGTCGAACTGAGTGAACACTGTAAAGAAAAGCAGGGCAAAAACGCAATCTTGTAGGTTAATTTGTTATTACTAATTTATTGAGTTTACCAATTAATCACGAATTAACCCCGCCCTAGAAAAACATAACAAACTACAAATACGTTCTGTGAAACGAGGTATCTATCCCATTGCCACGCTATATAGCCTAGGAGCTGCGTATAAGGGGGGGGCGGGGGTAGGTGCAAACACGGTGCAATTATCTTTCACGTGGGCCGGATTGTAGTCAGTTTTGTCCCAAAATTCGTCGCCATGGCTACAGGGGTCGTCAGGGGGAGAAATTGAAATGACACCAGCGGATAGCCTGGCCCCGAAAATAGGGGAGTAAATGCAAACAGCGCTCAATTATCTTTCATGGGTGCCGAGTTACAGTCAGTTTTGTCCCTAAATTCGTTGCCATGTCAACAGGGGTCGGCAGAAAAAAAATTTAACGACACCTTCGGATAACCCGGACCCGAACATATGGGGAGTAGGTGCAAACAACGCGCAATTGGGCCTATCTTTTACGGGGACCGAATTATACCGCTTTGAAGTTCCCACAGGCCGCAATGCAAAATTTTAAAAATTGGGGGTAAAATAGGGGAAAGAATTATCAGATTTTTATCTCAAACAAACTCGATCTTACTTTCGGGCCCCAAATCACTGTGCAAAATTTCATCAAAATCGAATCAAAATTGCAACCGTAGGAGTGTTTAGAGACAGACTGACAGACTGACAGAATGACATAAGTGATATTATAATCTGTCCCATGCTGTGCTATAGCAATGGGACAGATAACGAGAAACTGGAAACTGGAAACATTAGCGTTACACCACCTTGTTTATAGGAAAGCTATAAACAAGGTGAATTAATGCAGAGATAACTACTGAGCCTAAATAATCTTTGCATTGGCGTCAACCTTTGGCACAGTAAACGGAGTTCTGATCTTCGCTCGGTTCGAAATGTTTACGCTGAAAATTGTCTCTGTGCGGAGACAATACACTAGATCTGTACTCGTAGCCTACACTGAGATGTGAGCGTCCCAGTCCTTTATACGTAGTTTGCCGGGTAAGGGTCGGCAGTAAATTTTTGCTATAAAACGTGCGTCTACGTGTACGTATGTCTGTAATAAAACTGCTCTCAAGTGTGTAGCTGGCGAGTAGGCCACAGACTCTTATGCTATACATCTAGAACTGTATGGATGGGGGCTACAGGGTTTTCTGTGGTCACAAGATCACACAGCGCGCGCGTCAATGACATGCTATGCTCCTGTACGTACGTACGTACTATACGGCTGTAATGCATAGCGCTAGATATAATGCCATAGTTCGCTGTCAAATAGTCAATCAGTGAAACGCAGCGGCGTGACGCACCACACTCTATTGAGTGGACATGACGACGCTAGAATGACGAAGGGGGCCTACTTTGCTGTGTCTTACTTACTACTGCACGGGCACTGACCGTTTACGTCAGTGACGTCGAGTAGCAGGGGCCTTTAAACTGCGCAAAATCGTTTTTTTGTCACAACGTCGTCAAATTTTCATCAACTTTGTCAACGTTTGGCACAAAGGCTACGGCGCATAAAATAAAGTTATGTGAAACGGGCCTATATATCCACCTCATCTAATTTGTGTCAACGCACTACCACGTTAAACGCAGATGCTCCAAATTGTTAGGCCGTATCACATTGCTCCTATCGGCGTTATCAACTCGACAGAAAACGGCACGTAATTAAACAATTTTGTGGTAATAAACACGTTGAAAATAGAAGACAACAAAAAGCTGAAGTTTATGAACTCAAAACACGTCTGATTGATAAGTGAGCACAGTTTGACCAGTCGATCGTTGATGCTGCTATCAACCAATGGCATCGTCGTCTTAGCGTTTGAGATCGTGTAGGTTCGCGGGGCACACTTTGAGCATAAATTCTTACGATTTTGAAACAAACAGACTTATAATTGGTTAAAAATTATCGACGTTGGTAGACATTGACGGCGTTCTGACAAAAAATTTTGAAATGCGTTTGCGGCCTGGACTCGGACTCCGGCCGAGACCTCGATGGGCAGCTTACTTACGAAGTGGTCGCGAGACCGTGACATGGTGAGTAAGAGACTGAGGCATTGAGAGTGAGACACGAGGCCAGCGGTCGTGTCTGGTTGTTTTTGTACGGGCAAATGAATCAGTGAACCCAGAGAGAGCGCTGTGACAGCAGCATTAGCAATAAGTTCAGCGATGTGCAACGGCATTCAACCTGAGCACTCGCGACGTCCATTCACCTGTCTGTCACGCGCTATACAGAGACTCCCTCCAACGACAAATACCGCCGCTACAACAATCACCCTGCAACAACATCCCCGCGACAAATCCTTGCTACCACAAAACCCCATATGACAGAACCTCTTGTCTGCAGCTGTATGCCAAATCGTTACAGATACTTTTTGTATATTTTTCTGTTTTACTAGAAAATTCGTTTGTGTTTTATTAGCGGCGGCGTTTGTGTCGCATGGGGTTTCGTCGTATCGAAGGAGGAAAGTTGTCTGTCAGTCACACGTACAATGGGCACACGCTCGGTTGAGTTGAATCTTTTAAGCGGTGTGTACCTGAGCACTTATTGCGTTGACACCCTGGACAGACATCTCACGTCCCCTCGCCAGCCAGCTAGTGTAACGTCACGGTAATCACGGTTGCCATGTTGGACTACTGCTACAAAAAAATTACGGTAGCATGGCCAAGCGGTTTAAGGCATCCGTCTCTTCGGGGGCAATTGGTTCGAATCCTGCCAAAATACTTTAGGTGTCTTGGTGGCGTAAGGGTATGGTGACAGACAGTGGCGTCATTTCAGCAAATCGTTCGGGTGGTCTTGGTAATCATTGGGGTCTCAGTCTATACATAACGTATTGTTCTTGCAGCAGTAACACTGTTTTAAAGGTGCGATTTACAGAGAAAAATAAAATCATAAATTCTTGGGGTCCGTAGACCCCTCAAGCCCCCCCCTAAATGACGCCCATAATGTCGGAATTACGATCGTGAGGCCGTGGGTTCGACTCCCTGTCGGGTTGCTATCAAGTGATTACTACTTGGATGGGTGATTGTCTGCGGACCGGTAAACCGTTTTGATATATAGCCAACACCAAAGTCAACTCAGCCTTCTATTTTTCCGGGGCAGGTAAATCGAGTATTGGCCTGTGTGGCTAAGGTTAAGGCGGAGCGCGTTCACCTGTGTCGTGTGGCAGGTAAAACTGTGTGATCTCTTATGGCAGGTAGCGCTCCGTAACTCTGCGACAGGTTCCCATAAACAAATATACACCACCTTTAACCTTTTAATTATTACTGTTGACAGCCCTTGCAATCTCCTCGCATGCCGCCTAAAATACGGCTTTGGTGCTTGTTTGCTAAGTTCTGGGCGATTTTTTGGCATCTCTGGGCATCTATTAGCTCAAAAAGTGGCAAAACGTCAGACAGTCATCGTGGTCTGGGATTCAAAGGCGAATGCCACTAAGTCTCTCTCGGTCTATTGAAAATTCTGGGTTAAAATATCGCCAGCCAAGGGAACCAAGTTGGACACGGCCCGCCGCGGTATCAAAGCTCTTAGATGTCGGGTGCCGATACGGACAGACATACGAGCATTATACACGTACTTGATGGATGTGACACAAAGCATGACGTCAGTAATTGCGTCACATTCATCAAGTAGCGGCACTATTCACCTGTACCACCCCCTTCTCCCCGGTCACGCACCGACTACGCATGCGCGCAGGTGAACGCACGCCATCGTAAAGGGTCGTTTTCGCACAGCGCAACGTCTTCCTATCAAACTGGACTGAATTATTAATGTCAGTTCGATTTCAGTTTATTTTAGTTCATTTTTGATGAAAACGAGGCTCAATTTTAAAATACATTTTTAAATATATTTACATACATTTTTATCCGGTTGCAGGCTGTTATTGTGAAGAGCTATAATCATGTGTTTGATGCATTAATTGTATGCGTGTCAACTGTCATCACGAGAGTGTCTACAGGCATGCCCCCAAAACAAACTACCTCCTAGGACAGAAGCCCCTTAAGACATAACCCCTTCCCTCCTTCGGCAGGGTGAGACAGATAGTGGGACTATGGACTAAAAGTTCTGACAGTCACGCGAAAAAAAACTGTGCCAGTGTTATTTTTTTGAATAACTCTGTAAAACTTTGGCCGCTTTTAAGAATTTATTGTTGGCCAACAACATTACAAAAAAATTGACGTAAATGGCTGTTTTGCCCACTTCACTTAAACACTGTTGCTACACTACCTTGTGAAATGCAGAACTCGTAGTTTGACCAAAGTTTAAGACAGTTAAAAGGTTACAGTTAACGAAGGTTTCACGGCGTTATTCAACAAATAAAACTGGCGCAGTTTTTTTGAGACACAACCTAGTCTAAATGCAAACGTTGAATATACGTAATGAAAACTATTAGTTTCAGCCGCAGCAACAGTTCTGTGCAAGCAAACAATGCTGATGATCAAAGTCTATGCACCACGCAGGCCCGACAGACAGACAGACAGACAAACAGACAGACGACTTGTTGTCGTCATGTGCTTAAGTGTCAGAGTCTGTCCGCTGTCAAACTGTTAGTCAAAGTGCAACTTGAACTTTCAAGCAGCATACGTGATGTTGCCGCTCATTGTACGCGACAATAAGGGCGACGGGAAAAAAAACTGCAGTCGTAAATGCACAGAAAAACTTCTGGCTACCTTCGAACGTTTGGCCGTCGTTGATCACAGCGAATTTAGAGTGTCGGACATTCGCCGAACTGACATTCGCCCGCATGGACATTTTCCCGTATGAACTATGGCCTGCTACCGCAGGGGCGGACTAACGTCCGTACCACAATCAGTGACAATAGCGTTAGGGCGCCCCATGCCGACTTCAAAATCTAAACCTACGCACGGTCTTGCTTCCTGAGAATTCGACTCAGCGCCGTCTCGCAAGTTTTTGGCAGAGTTTACTTATTACGTTTTTACGCAGTACAACTTTTTGTGCGCAGATGCTCTAGATTTACTGTAAACCTTGTCCTAATAACGAGCTAAAAATGTTAAAAGTATTTAATTTCTTTATTGCATCGATTAATAACATTAGCTAGCTGATTGAGATTTTGTAGTTAATAGTATTAATATATTATTAAACTTCAGACTTTGCTTAACAGAGATGGAATTGCATATGATTACGTTGTATAATAGATTTATAGTATGAAAATTATGTCGCTGTTGTTTAAAAAATAAAACCGAAAACTAATGTGCTATTTACAGCGCAATGAACAAACTTCGTTATTATGCCTTTAAAAACTATTAATTAACTTAACGCACAGTGTAAACTTCTGAATTACATCGTTGTGGCAAACATTTAGGCCTACAGATAATATTTACAATATTAGTAGTATTACTGATCAACAACGCAATGAACAAACTTCGTTATTATAAGTATAAAAAATAATAAGCTAATGCACTTTTGCGTATTTCGCTTAAATTAGGCCTACATAAATTCCATAGGTTTTGTAACTTCAGAGTGACAAAGTGACAAGTTCACAATGCATGCTACAACAACGCGTTTGTGTGTCTTTTCAGCAGAATTTTGGCCAATACGGGCTATTGCCCTACTCTGAGTCCTCCTCCGCGATAGCAAGCCATGGTTCATACGGGTAGTTGCCTGCACGGGCAATTGTCCGTGCGGGCGGATGTCAGTGTGGACGATTGTCCGTTCCCCCGAATTTATGGGCACGCTAGCAGACACACGGCGTTAACGATGTGTAGGCCTCGTCTACGGCACGAAGACCCAACTGTTCACTGTTGACTAGATTTTGTCCAGTTCTTTAGTTTATTACTTTTGTACTGTTTTTCTTAACCAAAATTAGTTCTGTTAGGCCTATATAGTTTACTGGACCAGACGACACAGTTCGTCCAGCCTCAGACGTAGGCTTAGTGATATTTATACTCGTAATAATAATGATAATAATAGCAGTAGGCCTAAGCTTTTTTCGCTGTCATTTATTTTTTATTTGTGCATTGTTTTGTGTTTAATGTCAGTTGTCAGTGCTTTTATAGAGCCTTGCTGTCCGGCCCAGCTTGTTATCTCCGCCAAGGTTAATTAACGTAGTGAACATTGAAGGAGATTAAGAGATTGGTCGTTCTGCCCGTCGTTCCGTGTGTGAGAGTGTGTGTGTACATGTACTTTGAGGCGCCATACATGTATCTCCATAACGGTGCCAGATAAACAGGGAGACAATTTCCGGCTCTCTTTCTTATCCTTTTTCTTTCCTTGTTGTGGGGTGTAGTTGTAGCTGTAGGCGTAGTAGTAGTTGTAGATCTAGTAGTAATAGTAGTGGTGGTGGTGGTAGTAGTAGTACTAGTAGTAATGTTTAAAACATTTCACTTGGCGGAGATATGCACTCTCACGAGAACCTTTTAATTTGCCATGTTACTGTTCTTAATCATTCTGATATCAAAGCGGATAATTATGGAATAGAAAATAAAAATAAAAAAGAACAATAATACGATTTCTATTGCGCCCTAAAGTCTAACAAAAAACCCAGCTGTCGTTAGGATAACCGATCGTACTGGTTGTCAGTGACCTTCAAGGTCAACCAAAGTCGATGATTTTCATGTCATTTGAAAGTCAATATGCGACTTTCTATCAATGATCAATAGCAACGTAGGCCTTATCTCGCACCGTTTAGCCACAATATCGCGTAATGGCCTTCAAGGTCATCCAAGGTTAGTGATTTCCATTTTGTCTGACAGGGCGTATGCCACTTTCTATTAGTGATCAATAGTAACCTAGACCTTATCTTGCACCGTTTAGCCACAATACATTCGTGACAGACAGACGGACGGACGGACAACACCACGTCAGTAGCTCGAGAGTTAAAACTTAAGTGAGGTAGGCTAAAAACTTAGAGGCAGAAGACAAAAAAGTCGTCTCTACTGTAGTTGTGCAGTGCGTACCGAAACGAGCACCAAAGTAATTTGGCAAACGGCGGAATCGCTCGTTTGTATTCGCCAGACTGACAGTGACGATTTGGCTGCAATTTGCAGTTGCGTGTTCTGCCTGGCGGTTTGAACCCTCAAACCTTTCTTTTCCCAACTGTGGCTGCAAATTGGCGTCTAAATCCGCCGAACGGTTTAAGCAAAATGCACGAATGTGACAGACGACAGACAGAGGACCGACCACGCTATGGAGAAATGTCTAGCAATAAGCGAAATCGCTTGCGCTGCAAGACGCGATTTTGTCTTAAAATGGAAACGTTCAGTGAAAGATTGGAGTTGCAGAAACGCTGGAGTTTCTGTATGAAGGTGCACGAAGTACAGTTGCGGAGATCATTTGCGGACAAGCTCATCATTTCGGCTATATATACGAGGCATCAGGAGGGTTCAAAGCTTAGTCTTCATCCAACGCAACGCACGAAACGCGTACGCCTACTTTTTCAGATGCAGGCGAGTGGCGACGCAAGAAAAGTACGCACAAAGTCGAACAAACACAATAGACGTATGCAGCTGACGCAAACGACGCTCCGGCTAGGATATAAACGATGTTCACTGTGTCCCAAAAACAAACATCCCAACATTTTCGACTGTAACTTGAAAACCAATTATCAGATTTTGATAATTCTCGGTAAGAATATTCCTGATACAACTTGCCATCAAATGACCATTTAGTTTCCCACCTCACGTAATGTATGCTTCTGCACTACCTAAGAAAGGCAGATCAAACTAAATATATGTTCAAACAGAAAACTCGAAAAAACATCCCCGACATTATCGATCGTAACTTGAATAACTAGAAAGCAGTCATAGCCCGCATACCTCCGCCAACGCCATGTTATTCGCCAGGTGGCAGCACCATATTCGGTTTAACAGCGGTTTCCCTTATGCCCCTTTTGAAGCAATGGTAACGAAAACTTCAAAGTGATCCAGAATCCAGGATTCCTTTCGGATCATCGCCAAAATTGAAACACTGGTAGCTTTTGCCATTCCCGACATTCCCAGAAAATTTCAAAAAGATCCGTCCATAACTTTTTGAGTTTTTTTTATCTTGCTGACACACAGACAGACAGACAGACAAAGTCTGGCAAAAACATTACCTCCTTGGCGGAGGTAAAAATTAGCAGAGTTTAGTAATATTTGGCAGAAATATTTCTGACAAAACTGGCTATTAAATAGGCCTAAATGTTTTAGTTTTCACCTCACCCAACGTCTGCTTTTGCACTACCTTGAAAAAGCAGACCATGCATAATACGCGTTAAAATGAATGAAAAAACGTCAATAAATTCCATCTGTCCTAATCTATGGGCCCCAACAGCACGTCTATTAGAAGGTTTGACTGTCATGCAGCAGTGTGTCTACCAGATAAAGTTTAAAAATGTTTGTGAAGTCAAGAAGCGACTGGTACAGCCTGGATTGGTCTGGAGCAGAACATTATCGATACTGCTATCAATAAATGGAGAAAGCGTCTCTTTGCCTGTATTCGCATAGTGGGCCAACATTTTAAGCAGTTTTACTACAGGCAGTTGAAAATGGATAACTGGATCAATTGTCAGCCACAGTGTCAGAAATTTTGCTTCAAGACCAAGACTAAGACCAAAAAGGCCCTAGTTTATTTTTGTATTCGAGTAACCTCGAAACCAGGATGGCCTTGAGAACTACATGTACATCACTGGATAAATGTCGCGTAACGTTGGTTTACTTTGATCACTAGATGGAGTGTCTTGGAATGTGCAGCAAGCGAAACACACTATCCCATTTATCCCGTACGTATACATGTACATTTATGCATTCGTTCAGTCATTGTGCCGCTGCGTGTCATGTCCACTAGACCGAGACAATTTATGCCCTCCAATTCGCCGCTGCTATCAATTAAGAAACTCCGTCACGTATTGTAAGCAATAGGGCTAAGTTGTTATTCGTCGCTTCGCTTCAGTAACACACATAAATACGTATAGGCCTATACGGAGACACGATAGCCGACCGTTACTTAGCCCTAACCCTCTTTCGCGAGCGGTGGGTCAAAAAACTAACACCTAATCAACTAGAAATTTGGGGCAAAGCCCAACGTGAGTCCGCCCGGCGCCCTAAGTCCGACTGGGGGAAAATTATGGGTGGGGGTAAAATTTCCCCGGCATCAAAGTCACGTGGCCCGTACTCAAATGCATTGGCATACGCCGAACGCGCATTGTCGACTTAGGGTAGGTCAACATGAGCGCCTATAACTTTGTTCGTGGTGGACGGAATTTCACAAAATTTTTTTGGTTCAACGGAAAAAGGATCCTTCTCGTCAACGCCCTTTAGATGTTGTCGCTATCTTCATCGGTTTCAGAGATATTCGCGGTCAAACTCGAAAGTTGTCGTAAAATGTACTAAATTTTGGACGTTTTTTGTTCTCTCAAATTTTAAGGGGGGCGGTGCCCCCAAATTTCGTACTTGCGTTAACACTACAACCTAGAGTCGCGTCAAGTGCCAAAGTTTCGTCGGGCCACACCCCCTAACTCCGAAGTTGTAAGCGCTCGTTTATTGCATTTTAAGCCAATTTTTGACTCCCCTTTGAAAAAAGTTGTAAGGGAAGCCGCCGTCTCCAGTGGGGGGTGCGCTAGTAAGAGTTGGTCATTCTCTAGCGCGTGTAAAAATTTGGGGGCGCAGCACCCCCTAGGGGCCGAAATACGGTCTTCCGAAAAATGCGCTTTAGGGGGGTACGATTTCACATCTAAATCTCTAGCGGAGTATTCTCATTTCGCCTAATAATCCGTAACCCTAACTATAACCCAGATCATAGCTTTGCGCCCAAACCCTTAACCCTATCCCTAGCCTCAGCCACAAGCGCAGGCATAATCGAATTAGCGACATTTTATTAGGCGAAGTGGGTGCACACGCAATGAGCAGGGCTGCCAAATTATCATTGCCACCAATGCTTCTCTCTCCTTTACTCCTCTCTGTAGGGC
>Ga0209454_1002530_pt1 | contig 12491 bp, 8 predicted proteins | sample WorMetHERISLAND1_2_FD_187400 | JGI IMG/M metagenome (GOLD analysis project Ga0209454, IMG submission 187400) | Marine gutless worms symbiont microbial communities from Max Planck institute for Marine Microbiology, Germany - Olavius geniculatus... | ecosystem: Host-associated > Annelida >...
AAAAAAACCAACAAAATAGTGTATTTTTTGTCCAAGGGAGCATTATTACTTAATAAAAATAAGACATAAAACACATTTTTCTACATTTCTGTCATTTGAGTTGACGGTTTATTCAATTGTCCGTTTTTCAACTGCCTACAGTAAAAACATGTTCAAAATGTCAGGACCACAGGCACAGAGATGGTTTCTCCTTTTGTTGACAGCAGTTGACAATGATGTTCTGCTCCAGACCAATCCAGACTTCACCATTCACTTTTTGAATCCATCAACATTTCTGGAGGTCATCTGGTTGACACAGTGCTGCATGACAGTCAAACCTTGTAATCGACTGGCTGTTAGGGGACACAGGTTTGAAGATATAAAATTTATTCAAGTTTTTTTGTTTATTTCAATGCATATATCACTTGTTTTCGTTTTTCCAGGTACTGCAGAAACATACATTAAATGAGGTGGGAACGGTCATTCAATGGGCAGTTGTGTCAAAAATGTTTGCACCAAAAATTATTGAAATCTATTAATCCTTCTTCAAGTCACAATCGATATTGTTGGGATGCTTTTTGACGTATTTTTGTTCATTTCAACCCATATTTCGTTGGTTCAGTTTTCCCCAGGTAGTGCAGAAACAGACATTAGTTGAAGTGGTTAAAACGCCGGTCATCTAATAGCCAGTTGTGCCAAAAATATTAGCACTAAAAATTATTAAGATTGTTAAACTCTTCTTCGAGTGACAGTCGTTAATGTTCGGGATCTTTTTTTTCCGGACACGGTGTAAATTGTGTGCTACATAAGACAGCTGTCATCATCATCATCGTCATTATGACATCATCACATAGTTATTTTAGATAGTCACAGATAGGCCTATAGGCCTATAGTTAAAACATTGCTCAGTATAAAAGTAAAAATAGCTTTTTTGTGATTGCTGTATGATGAATAAATATATTTTCATAATCATGATGTCGCCAGCATGGTGCAAAGTGTCATAATAATTTACATCCGGTAAGCGCAGATAAAAGGGCCGTAATTGAAGTCAATGGCGTTGACGGAAAGCGTGTGCCTGACTTTCGAGTAGCAGCATTCAATGGATTGACCGACGTCGCGAATATATCGATTGCATTTATGCATCGATTAACATAACCCGGAAATGTTGCGATGTCTGGCCACCATGGCGTCACTGCGTCCGTACAAGCCTGCTGTGTCTATAATTATCCTTCTCAGCGGCAGTACCAAAGCTTCCACATTCTAGCACGGATCAGTTTATTCGGCTTCGTCTTTTTTTCGTTTTAGCATATCCGCAGACGCCCGGCTGGCGTGTAACAGAACGAACTAAACTGAAACAAATTAAACTGCCAGTTCGTTCGCTTAGTTACAGTGCGAGCAACGCAGCTGGGCCGAATTGAGTTTGAACTGCACTGGCACGTCCTAGATTCTGTACTACTTCACTCTCAGTTTGCAATTAGCGACTTGATTTTTGAGTTCTCTGTATGCTGCTTGTTTGCAAGTGTTTAGTGGTTATTCTGGCAAATGTTTTTTACTTTTTCAGTGACTGCACTCCACGGCTAGAAAACTTCGGTTTTTAAAGAAAATTTTTGGGGTTTTAGGTTATTAGGTTTTAAGTGTTTTATTTTAGGTTTATAAGGTTTTACTTATTTAGTGTACACGAAATTACTACCCACAAAACATTTTGTACACCCTGTCTGTCACCGCTACATAATTAGCCTACATTGTTTTCTATAAGTTATGGCAATCATAGAGTAATAAAAAATTACGATTGAAATATGAAATGAAATATTATATGTAATAAATTTTACAACAAGCAAAAAAACAAAAAAAAACCTAAAATTGGACCTGTGAGTTTTTAAAGTTTTTTTTCAAACCGAAGAATCTAGGTTTTTCGGATCAAATTTTCAGCCATGCTGCTGCAGTCCCAATTGCTTTGGGCTCAACAGTACTATGGCATACTGTCGTATATGTTAACATAGTGTTGATCCTTTATCTCGTCTAAGATGAACGACAAATGTCCTCCCACTAGATCTGTCGACGTCGATAGCACAAGATCATTTATCGTCAACAGACCAGCAAACACTGCATGATAGATAACCAGGTGCATATGGCATTACAGTTAATTGAATTGCAAGTGGTATTTTCTGCAGGAGTCATAGAGCAAAAGGTGAAGACTTAGTACTCTCGTTGATTTCAGTCATCATCATGGAAAACATCGTATGACGAATGAACTAAAAAAACACCCACAGAGTTAAGACCTTCGCCAAGGACAGTTTTATTTTTCGCTGCTAATCGAGTCTTAAGATCTCTAGCAGTGAATTAAGAGTTTTTTTTATAAATATTTATCTACATTCAGAAACCATGGATGGTAATTCATACAATTTTTGGGCCATTTTTACTCCTTTAAAAATTCATCAGAATTCATTTATAAATTATCTGGTAATTTTGCGCACAGATTAACAGACAAAGATATGACAAGTAATTTGAGCAAAGCTCATGTGCTGCGCGATAGCAGCGGTCCTGCCACCTGGGCAATCGTGTACAGCATGCAATAGAATAATAATGCATTTTGAAGGAGTACCCAAATTTGAAGCCTCCGTACGGAAGATGCCTTCAATCTGAGAGGTCAAAATTTAGATTGTTAAAAATGGATATTCTATGACACGCAGGTTGTCTAGGTTTATCTCCTGCTATTTCGGTGCAGTTTACTCTTAAAATGTGCGCCGCAGCCAAAAAAATTACAAAAAAACATAAACATCCCCTATCGTTCAAAGTTCAGGATTATTTAAGATCATTCGAAGTTATCGATGTTGACACCATTCAAAAGCTTGTCACTAGTGCTTGTTATGATAAGCAACATGCCTGTGCCTATCTGCAACTGTTTTTACGCTAGACGAGCTAATAGCGGTGAAATAACTACTTTTTAAAGGAGCACTTCTCTTTGATGCCTGCCTGCGCAGGTATAATTAAATCTAAAGTGTCGGAACTTGAATCGCTAAAATCTGCGTTTAATGCAAAAAAATTTATACCGGTACGAAGGTTGTCTTGGTCTATCTCCAGCCATCTCGTCGCAGTTTACTTTTAAAATGTGCGCTGCAGCCAAAAATTGAGAAAAAAATTCACTAAAACGTTTTTTTGGGGATTCAAGGTCGTTTAAGGTCATCGCTGTTAATAAATTTAAAAAGCATGTCGTCAATGCTTGTTATAATAAGCAGCATGTATGTACCTATCTGCAATCTCTTTCACACTAAACGAGCCAATAGCGGAAAAAATAACGTCTTCTTGGGGGGTACCCCTCTTTTGACACCATTGTTCGAGGAGGACCCCCTCGCACAAGGACATAAAACTTGTCACAAAAATCTAGAAGTAAGTAAGTAAGTAAGTGAATGATTTATAAAGCGTCAAAGTCTTAGAAAGAATCAGGGCGCATAGGATGATGGACGCCAGGTGGCAGAAAAGGCTGACTGAAAGTAGTGGGTCTTTAAGTGACGTCTGAAGGTACCCAAGGTTTCACATTGACGAATTTGAGGAATTAAGGAGTTCCAAATTTTCGGTGCAGAATCTTTGCGGTAGCCCCCAGTAAAGATTTCGTGATTCTAGCTTGCACCGTTTTGATAGGGCTGCAGAGTGTGACGGACGGACACGCAGACGCCACTGCTATTGCTACGACTCGCGAAGCATAGCTGTCGCGCGTAAAAATGGCGCTAAGTATAAAATAAAGCACAAAAGGCTTTCGTGCGGATAGAAATTAATATGTGAATGTTTTTCGCAGTTATTGCACTCATCCATTTTATTTTTCTGGCACTTGTGCTGCAGGTGTCCAACTGTTCATCCGTCTCCCGATATGCGACGGCACTTTTAGTCTTTTATGCGTACGCTTTAGTAGTCTGCCGCCGCGGCTGTGAAATTAGCTGCGACTCGGCAATTGAACCGCCGATGATTTTCGTTGCTAATCAATAGTCGGCTTAATTCAAAGGCGGATGATTTTCGACGCTAATCTGCCGCTCATAAACGCTTCGAGTGAATCATCGATCACACGTCGGACGTGACACGTCCAGAAATAGTGCGCACCGTTGTCGTCGATGTCGTCGTCGAATGAGGAACGTCAACTGGTTCAGGACTGTATCTGGCTCTTTGGCCTCTTTGCCGATTTTCCCCGCTGGCTGATTCGCCCCTGAACGATTCGCCTTTAATCTCCTTCGCCCCTGGGTGGGGGTAGGCTGGTTGTACAGTTTTTGTTTACAAAGTGGAAGAGCCGACGGCAGAAGCGAATCGTCCAACGTGCGGGGGCAAACGAGCCAGGAGGCGAATCAGCCAGGTCCGAGGGGTTTAATCAAGAGTTGAACAAGCCAAAAGGCTTCGGGGCCGGGGCAAATCAGCCATTGGGCGTAGCGACAAAGGGGCAAAAGAGCCAGACACCGATCAACGCGGTCAGCTCGTGGCGCCGGTGTGGCGCCCGCCCGGTCGTTGAGCGTCAAATCCACGTGAGATGCGCTATCAGAAGATGGCGCAGGTCGCTCGGCCGCCGTGTGTAGGTGTAGGACCCTGCCGTGCGCGTTACGACCCATCGGCTCCGCTCGTAATCTATTCAAACCCGTTCGCCGCTGTCGACAAATCGATCCGCCGCCGCAGCAGCCTCCGACTACGCATTAACTTGTCCCGGAAACAGCACGCGGTAGTGTCTCGAAATGCGGGCTTCACACCTCTCCGGAGTGTCAGTGAACGTGTGTTTCGTAGAGCTCATGCCTGACGCTCGCTGCTGCGGGAGGTTACGTCACTCACCGTCGATAAACCACATTTCTACACACTCCTAGAGGGATTAAAGGATGAAACCCACATTACGGCACACGATCAACGGCACAAGTCACAGCAATCAGTGGCCGGTCGCTCGTCGGATTTTGTGGTCGCCAACGCGGGCTTTGGGACGACGCGTCGTCGGTCGTCGGACGGTATAATGAGGCGGCGTATCAGTGAGCAATCATCGGTCACAGTCCAGCAGCCTACCCATACAGTCGCGTCGTAAATAGGCACGTCAACGATGCACGCTATCGTGAATGATGCCTCGCTCCGTACCCGGGACGTTCCACATGTTCTATGGATATGCACACCAGTGCGAAGCGTAGACGTGACACGTCACGCTTGACTATGCTTACTTGCCTGCTTCTGGTAGTCCGTCGATGTCGACTATAACGTTGTCTACTGATGTGGTGATGTCAGTGCGATCTTTGGTGGTTGGAAGCATGACCGCAGAGATATAATACCGTAAGATCAAATTGATCAAGTCTTTATAGAGTCTGTATGACACCGATCAACGTCGGTGTGATGCCCCAGTTGTGGGGCCCTGCCGACTAACTATCCAGATCCAGGTCTGTTGTGCGACAAATCACACAGGCAACGTATGCAAGTGTTTTCGGCAGCACTTTGCAACGGCTAGTCACCAGCAGTAGCGATGTCGGTAGTTAACAAACAACGAAGCAATTAAATGTTAGGTCCATAGTCTGTGCGTATTCAAGAGTGAATACGATACAAACGTATAACGCCGGGACTCAGCTTGAATATGCGTGTGTATGACGTCACTCACTCGCGTCACTCGGGATAAATAAAACCCCGATTTCTAACAAAAAGCCAACGACGCGGTTCGTTCTGTCACAGTAAAGATAAGCGCAACAGGCGAAAAGATACGCAAAAGTTGCGCCGGACTACTATACCTGGTGGACAACGCCAGTGCTCGTCATCGACCTCGGCACCGGCTGTACCACTGACACGTCTGTACACGATCGGCGACCGAGCGTTCCCTGTCGCTGCAGCAAAAATCTAGACAATCTGCTGTCAGAAGTGACGTCTTCGGACTGCCTGCAAACATTTAGAACTAAACTAAAAACTCACTTGTTTTCTTTGTATTTCTCCCAGTTGACTGTAAAGTGACTGCAGTGCCATTGGCATTTTCACTTTCAATTTATTGTATTGTATTAAAATATCTGCAAAGCTACTTCTTAGACGAAAAATATGGCTACAGTCGGTTGGAAAGGACCCTCCTTCCGAATGATGCATTGCCACTGACATCAGCAGCAGTCATCTTGCATGTACTAGGCCCTATGCGATGATCGTCAAATTTGGCGACAAGGTCACGTGATGACTGGCGTCATAAAAACTGCAGATGTTCCAGTACTATTAGATCGACTGCCGTGCATTCAATGCTATTTTCGGATCAGTTGTGGTAGCTGCATACGTTCTACACTGTCTAAAAAACCTAAGCCCTGATACATTTTCCAATATTTCCACAACACTGGCTCAATATCAACAAGTCTTTTAGAACGAATTGCTATTTAATCGGCACTTAATGGCAACTGTTTTTGTAAGTAATGTTAAAAACTGAGCATTAGCTCAGGTTTTCCTGCGACACCAACAGTAGAGGCAACTGCGTAAATGAAATAGCAATGTCGGTCACGAAATTAATTACGTTTTCAAACTATTGGTCAACAGAGTCACAATAAATGTTCCAACTGTTCTGCGCTTACTCGGACACAAACGTCTTCTCCATTAGCGACGAATGTCTACGATTGGAAAGCAACGCGACTAAAGGGTCAGCTTTGAACCGTAGACATTCGTCACCAATGTGGAAGACGTCTCCGGGTTTGTGTCCGAGTACGTGGAAAACAGACTGAACACTTATTGTAACTTCTGCCTTGTGTCAGTCGACAGTTCGTTGACGTTATAATCATTAACGATTTTAAATTTCCTGACAGCACATCACTGCCGTTAGCAATTGTGAGCACGCTGCGTTCGTATGCTAGGCCTAGCGATTAGATCGTATTGAAACCGATCCAACGCTGCGGATCTGCGTGCGTGGAAATGGGTGCTTGCTTCCAGGTCCGGACAATTGGCGAGCGCCGTATGCCACCGACATCGATCTGTCACTGATCTGCATGGCTCATGCATTGCATTGCGTGTGTGTGATTGAGTGCGAGAGCACAAGGTAGGTGGGCCGGCGGGCTAGCACTTGCAGACGGAATATAGCGAGTGCGTCGGCGTATTATAGGCGTTAGACGAACACCGACCGCAACCTGTTCCGAGAGCTGAGTCCATGGCCGCCGCCGGTCTGACACAAAACAAAACTGATTTTAGCGGTCGAGACGGCAATATCGACTCGAATGACGACGGCGTTTATTAGCGTCTGGACGCGGTTGCTGCGGTAGTGAGGCGACCTAAACTTTGCGCGCGACATCCGTACTTTGTAGTGAAGACAGATGCACGTGTTGCAATGACGGAATCTGCTAAAAATAATATCGTATATCTGTAAATATGTTTCCAAGTATGAGTGGAAGATTGTGCAAACCGACGGTATAGCACGAGCAAGTGATCGACCGACGTTTCCCGCGTGTCTGGGAAATTTTCGACTCAGATCTCGTTGCGGAAGATTCTAAGACGTAGAATCGTTGATTTTTGAGGCGACGACCGACCGTTACAGTGATTACGTTAGCCGTCCAACCTCGACTCCGGTAAGCGGTAAAACAGTCAGTGTTTTCTCGCGCTGGGCTACAAAGTTGGTTCGAAAAACCTAGGTTTCAAGTTTTAAAAAAATTAAAAACCTTTAAAGTTCGGATTTTACGTTTTTAGGTTTTTACTTGTTCTGCAATTTTTGCTGCAAATTAATTTTAGTTTCATACTTTAATCGTGATTTTTTCCGTTCTAACAGCTTCTGACAGCTCACGTTGTTTACCAGCAAAACACAGTGTGACATAAAGATGTTTTAGTGCGTTGTTAAAATGTGTCCGTTTTTTCTTTGTGCAGTAAAACATTTAGAAACTCCTTAAAAGCCTTTTAAAAGTTAAAGCAATTTGAAAAACCTAAAGACAAAAACTTTTTGTTTAAAAAACCTAGGTTTTTGCGCTGATCTCGTGTCGTGTCAGTGTCACTTAATCTTTGCTCGTTCGGAAGACATAATCACAACGAGGACGCGATGGTAGCGAATTACCCGTCTTGGCTGCCACCTATTCTGGTGGAGCATCTCGCCGCTTGGCGTCAGTCGAGAAAACTCATCTTATTCATCGTCTTCGTAGCGCTATTTCTGGACAACATGCTTCTCACGACAGTCGGTCAGTGTTTCGCTTTATTCTGCGCATCGTGTAACAGCAGTCAAATAACACTATAGCGTGTAGTTCTAACACTGAACGACGATGAATTCTTATTCAATCGCACACTCTCGTTATTTATTTTATTTTATTTATGCTATGTTATTTTTGTATTCTTACATCAGTGTGGCGAACATTGATTTTCATCTAAAAGAATGCTGATTGTATGCTTTTTTTATTTCGCAGTATTATGTTACATTAAACGACAAGTGACGTCATACCTGCACTTATTTTGGAAGCCGCACGATGTACCGGCATGAGCAGTTTTTGATACCACAGTGGCGGTACGCTGTGCACAGTGTGACTGTGCAGCCTACGTCTTTTCGAAATTCAAAATGTAGAAAATACTCGATTACTACGCACCAAGTGCGTTTTGTAAGCTAAAAATGTATCAAAACTCGAAACTCGTTTTCGGTAAAGGCGCCACCAGAGACCACATCTGGAAACCTTACGACGCTCATCCGCGTAAATGTGTGTTGAGAGTGACGAAAATGAAATGAATAGAAATAAACAAAAAATACACGACATGATCTGAACTGAAATTTTATTTAATTTTGTTTTATTTCAGTTTAGCTTAGTTTTGTTCTGTCACTTTGTCCGCTCATTAAGCTTCTCCAAGTTCTCTAATCGTTTACACTTTTACCCTTTACTCCTCGACGCCAATTACTGAGAGTACAGGCACTTTTTTCTACAACTCAGGCACTTGTTTTAACTTTTAAGTCGCTTTATCGAACAACAGTATAAAACTGAGAATTAAATCAAGATTTGGTGCATCTGGTTTAGCAATCGAGAAGCCTCCACTCATACGTCTATGTCAAGCTCAAGGACTAACCCAACCGTTAAACATTACTCGTGACTTTCTCTACTTTGTCGACCAGATATAGCATTTGGAAAGTAGGCTAAGTCATAAAAAGTCACAACTGGCATGTGTGCGTGTGCGGTATTTAGTGCCAATAATTCCGAACTTTCTGTTCAAGCTGTCACACCCGGACGAGGTGGACCTAAGCAGCATTTCAACTACAACAACGCGTCCAAGCAGCCTGGAGAGTAGAACTACCCGTCCCCACTGCTACCTGGTCGCACCTACTGACGACTATCTGGGTCAAGGCCCGAGCCAGGGCCAGGGTCAAGGTCAGCAGGGGAGGAATAATGGTGGTGGGCGGCCGTGGTCGACCGTGGCAGCAGAATCGTACTCCCGTGGTGGGAGTGGACGTCGGCGAGTCATATGCTTCCGAAACACGACCAGCCAGGAGCGACGCCAGAAGGTGCTGAGAGATAAAGGACTTTGGTACGACACCGATGACGACGACGAAGATGAAGATGGGGACGATCAGGAGTATCAAGATGACGGTAACACATCATTATCATCAAAGACGTCTGGCCGATTGTTGTTTGTTGCATAGTGGTCGAGTTGGGTAATGGGTATGAGTTGGGTTGGGTTGGGTCAGTTATTTGGTGAGTTGGGTCGATGAAGTTGATGCCATCCTGGTTTTAATTCAAGGTTTTGGTTTGTATTCGTTACTTAGTTTCTTAATGTTTCATTTGCGTTTTACTGTGTGTGTTTTTGTGTTGTGTATTGTTTGTTGTGTGTTTATAAACGATATTGCTCGATTTAAATAAATGGCTCGGGTACAGATACGTATGATTACGGTGAAGAGCTCACGACGCCAGAGACTACGGCGGGCAGTAACGACAGCACTTCGATGGAGGAAAGACATCGAGACATCCTGAATGAAAACATGATCGTCGGTCTGATGTTTGCATCCAAAGCGATTCTGCAGCTCATCACCAACCCATTCGTCGGCCCGATCACCAACAGGTTGGCTACAAAATACATGATGAAATGGTTAAATAATATAGCTCTTTATAGAAAACCCAGCTCAGAGCTATGGAACGTCACGTGTCTTATGCAATTACACAGCGTTATTTGCCACAGTACTCGCCAAACTTCAGATTCGGCGGGTTTCTCGTCCACATTGTGCGCTTTATAAATGTATTTGCTTACAAAAAAATATTAGGCCCTATTAGATTGTGACCAATCTAATGTACTCTTCACGCGCATCATTTTCTTTTGTATTTTTAAAAAGCTTTTTCGTTTCTTTCAACTTGTGATAGAGACCCGGCGTCTAATTGAGACCCGGTTAATATTATACTAATAGTGACTGGCGTCGAGATCGTTATTGGAAATTGTCTCCCCGCAGTTCATAAAAATTGCCCGATTTTAGGAACAAGGAAAAAAATTTCCAATAATGGTCGATGACGCTAGTTGCCATTTGTCTTGTTATGCCTCAACTCATGCGCCTATCTGGCGCCGTTACAGAGATATGGCCTCAAAGATAATGGGGTCACGACCTTGACCTTTTGGGGTCACGTGACGTCATCGGCCACGTGACCATTTGACTCCCGGAGATACGGCCGTTTGAAGTTCTTCCAGGAAGGCTCTTCCAGGAACAGTGGTCTGTCGTCGGTCGGTCGGTCGGTCCTCAATATTACACTGATCTCACTCTTCTTCGCTACGTTAGGAACGTAGCGTGCTAGGAGTAAAAAATGTATAACCCCAGCCAGACAAACCGGTACTCGATTTGTCTCCCCTGAAAGATAGAAAACCGAGTTGGCCCTGGTGTTGGTTGTATATCGAGCTTATTTACTTCTCCGCACACAGTCAGCCATCCTAGTACTAACCACTTGATAACGACACGACCGGCAGTCGAACTAGCGACCTCGTGATCGCAAGTTTTAGTAACCGTTATACACCGTGTCTCAAAAACAGTCAAAATTGTTTTTGTCATAACTTCGTCAAATTTCCACCAACATTAATAATTTATGGCATAAAGATGGCCACAACGATAAAATTGTGTAAGGTTCACTCATTTACTACCTCACCTAATTTATGTCAAAGCACTACCGTGTGAAATACACATGCTCCAAATTGTTACATTACGCGATGGTTATTTGTATCGGATTGCTTACCTTTGCATCATCAATTCAACAGAGGGTGCCACGTGGTTTAATAATTTTGTGGTATTAAATATTTTATGGTAAAAACAGCAGACAACAAAATAGCTGACTGATGAGCTTAAAACACGTCTATTCGATAAGTGAATGCCGTTTGATCAGTCGTTTGTTGATTCCGCTATCAGCCAGTGGCGTTGCATCTAAACGATTGTCTATGTATGCGGGGTTCACTTTGGACATAAATTCTGATGATTTGCAAGCCAAACTTAGAATTCTGCTAAATAATTTACATTGAGATTTATTTTGTGCTCAATTAAGTCACTACAGCGTTTAAATGGAAAATAACTCAGGGTTATGCAAGAATTTGGAACATTTATGTTTCACACGGTAGTGCATTGACATAAATTAAGTGAGGTGGAAAATGAGTGCACATTACATGATTTTATCGTCTTGGCCATTTTCGCGCCAGAAATTATCAAATTTAGTAAACATTTGACTAAGTTGTGAAAAAACAAATTTTGACTGTTTTTTTCTGAGACATATTGTAGTACCAAGCCACTTAAACTTGATTTACTTACTTACTTAATGCCTTGACGACGAAGACGTGGTCGACGCGTTCTAGCAGCCCAACTGTTGTACAGCAAATTTCCATCTGTTTTGTCTCTCCGTCTCAGTCAGTGATAGTCCCATTTACGAGCAGTTTTCTTGGATGTTGTCCATCCACTTTTTTCTAGGTTTGTTTCTTGGTGTGGGTCCCTCTTTGACTTTCGTTCTCGGTGTTTTTATTTTATTTGTTTTCGTATGCTTAATTTGGAGGTTTTTGAACGGCAGTACAAATTTGTCGTTGTTTTTGTATCGCATCTGTGTCCCAGTTTTAAGTTTATTTGTGCATTATAATAAATGTGCAAAGTTTAGAAAATTGTCGAAAACGAAAGCCATTGAAATCATGTCATAACTCAGCAGTACACTTTGAACCCGTCGCTAATGCCAGTTTGGTTCACAAACTGATGTAGGTGCTGGCGATGGGTTTGAAGTTTGACTTTTTGATTATGTCTTTATTACCATTCGTCTGAAAATAGTTGCTGATTGCGACACTGAATGAAGCCATTATGTTACCGAATTTGAGACTTACCTTGTAGGATATGCACTGCAATTAACAAAGCACATGAATAAATTTTATACCACTGTTGATTTGGTGAAAAAAGTTACGAAATTGAAGTCTGTATTTGACTCTCGCTGTCAATGAGCTAAATAATGACGTCTTGTTGCAGAATCGGATACAGCATCCCGATGTTCACCGGTTTCGTCATCATGTTTATCTCGACGATAAGTAAGTATATTGCCTTTTTTGTGATTTATACTAACGTTGCGTGAACTTAACTTTTGTCGCCGTTATCGTCATGC
>Ga0209454_1002531_pt1 | contig 12490 bp, 8 predicted proteins | sample WorMetHERISLAND1_2_FD_187400 | JGI IMG/M metagenome (GOLD analysis project Ga0209454, IMG submission 187400) | Marine gutless worms symbiont microbial communities from Max Planck institute for Marine Microbiology, Germany - Olavius geniculatus... | ecosystem: Host-associated > Annelida >...
GTTAGATGGTGCCTACTGTAATGCATTACTGCTTGCTCATTCGCCAGTTCGTCAAAAACAAAAAAAAAACATGTCAGTTCAGTTAGTTACGTCACTCTGCACGCGCGTTTAATGCAACAGCAGTAATATCGATGGTTTTGCACGGATTGTATGCATGCATTGCAGGTATCGTATTGACGGCAGTTAACTGATCCTGGTGCCGACAGTACTGCGAGCTGGTAATGACGGAGTCTGGGCCGGGCGGCGGCGGCGGCGGCGGCGCTGGTGCTGGTGCGGCGAAGCTGTCACTGTCGACGGGCGGCGCAGCTAGCGTCAGCAGTCATCGAGGAGACGGTCGGCTGGTGATCAGCGGAGTGAAGGCGGGCGACGGCAACGGACCTCGCGTCTTCCTGCTCAGCGCAGTTAAGGCCGAACGACCATCGGCCACTGACACTAGCGCGACCGCGACGCAGCCAGCCAGTAGCCGGGTGTCATTGCTGAGGACCGGTGAACAGGTGCCCGCCAGCAGCCACTCGTTGAAACCAGCTTTCACTTCTGATACTCCCATGCAAGGCAAGAAACGCTGCAAACAACTGTTTGACTTTACTTTTGACAGATCATCGTCATCAGTTATTGTCTTCTAGTCAGAAGGTTAACATGCCTTGTAGGTCCATTGACTTATTTTCAGCTTTTCTATTTATGTCCGTATACTTTTCACGTAGACTCCATTTGTTCATACCATCTATCCACATACGTCTGGATCTTCCTTGATACAATTTACCTTTGATTTTGCCTTCCAAGTTTTGAAGTGATTTTTCTCCACTGAATTCGCGAAAAAAGCATGTTTTCATAGACCATTTATTATTCATAGAACACGTTAATATCCAGCTGAATAATCAGTCAAGCAAAATCTGCAAATTTGTAGAGCGCCAACGCTCTTTAAACAGAGTTCTCAGAGGCACGATCGAAGTGATCATGTCTCAAAGGGGTTTTGATTTGAACTTTGAAGCACTGTTTATTAATGTCGCTATTTTTTTCATTTTTAACCATTTTAACTGCAAAACGCTGCAATCTGGCGCTTTTTTGTTCTACATGCACACTGCCTATACGTGTCCCAGTTTTCCGTTGCACAACAATTGAGTCTATATAGCGTCGAAGCACTGCGAACTTATTGACATATAACGGAGTCGTCACACTTAATTTTTTCAGAGTTCCGTTTGTGCGTAGCCGTTATAAAGTTCGTTAAAGCTCACGAAAGACTGTTTCCCCAAACGTACAGTAGTGGAACAAGTGGCGAACAATTATCTCAGTCGGTAATCACGATATAGGCCCTATCCATTCGTGCGTGCTTGTCACAGGAGTAAAGTCGTCTGGGATGACGATTCAGTGGAATCGTCAGCAACCAAACGCCAACGTTCTGTCACTGTCTGACGATGTCTCCGCCTACGGCTACTCAAGTACGTCCTGGAGTGGAAACTACCTGATAAACAGTAAACTCGCAGCAATATCTTTTGCATTCTCTGCGCTCAGTAGGCCTATCGTGAGGCATAAGCCTTTAGACCACTTGAACCTCGAAACAAATTGTCACGCATCCTAAAGGCCTAGGCTAAGTAGCAGACGAGATTTTACAGCTTTTCGAGAGAAAAGTTTGTATAACTCAGAGTATAAGTTAAGTGCCAAAAATTGTATAAGCTTTCTACTTTGTTTCCAAATGCGTTTTTGGGCCAACCTGCAGAGTTCCAATATCGACGGCACCGCCGGCCGGAGGAGCTTACAGCGCTCCCCAGAGTCCATATGCTAGATTTAGGGAACGGAAATTGGGCAAGATAAGAAAAGTAGAAGGGACAGGCGGAAGAAGAGGAAAGAGGCGGTGGGAGAGGAAGAGATGGGGAACTTCCTACAAGGGTACTAGGGTGATATATACGCCTCTTGGTGCAGCGTCGGGAATTTGCAGTCCGTGTCCAGAATCCGCAATTCTTTAATGCTTTATAGGAGCTTTTTGCGAAAGAGGATATTTTTTGAAAGCATAAAAAAGAGAGCAGAATGGCAAAGCATTCTATCTCTTGTTGATAATATGCTTGCATATTATATGAGCAACGTGAGCATAAATGAACGAATGAATAAATAAAGTAAACTATATGACAGTGTGTCGTGTCGGAGCGTATATAGGCCTACGTTTTGTTAATTGGCTGTAGTGGTGAAAGGTAATGGTAATCGGCCGTAGCCTACCCGAGAGGTTTAGGCGGGGTGCTCATCCGAGTCCGTGACGCATGGCCACTAGCCATGCTACGCCAGACCTATGGTTACCTTACAAGCCGCAGAGCGTCACCACCCTTTAGCTGGTACCAGTGCTTGGTGAACATTTACTTATTTATTTATTTGTCTTCGGTAGCAGGCTGGAAGCCCACGAGCACACAAAACACATTGTAACACAAGTACAAAGACTAAGAAAAAAGACTAAAACAAACTACTACGCCAACTTTTAAAAACTCTTGATTTAAATAACAAGTCCGATGACAGAACAGCATTGACAAGCGAATTATCACTAATTGGCAATGAACGCCATAGTGAGAAAGTCAGTTGCCGCATATTTTCCGGTAATGATAAAAAATTTTGCCCACCCCCTCGCATTTACGGCCCTCGTTCGGAGTGACCCCCTTCGAATTTATGAAAAAGCTTTACGGTTCCTGAAACTAGAGTCTTCCAGGCAGCCGACGGTGAAGATGTGGTGATCCTAGCTTGCACCGTTTTTGACTGATCCACCCGTGTGACAGGCAGACGGACAGACAGACAGAATTGCGGTGGCTTAAGACGCGCTGAAAGCAGTAGCTGCTTTCGCACGTAAAGTTATCTGACAGAATTCCAGCCCACTGAATTCTTGCATAATGATGACCATACCAATTCCACAGAAGATGCAACATAGGCCTATATGCTGGAACCTCACGAGCCACAAGTTTACGAAATAATGTGATGTAGTCAACACGGTCAAACGCTTTACTGGCATCCAAAAAACATACAAACATAGTACTACCATGATCACAATAAAACCGCAGTAGTTTTTAACAGTAATATTGGCATTAATGTAGAGTGACCATGCTTAAAACCAAACTGGTTATCCCAGGTTTTCAAATACTCGTACATACGATTGACCATAGCATGCCCAAATATCTTTGAGAACATAGTAGCTAATGCAATGGGACGATAGTTAGAGATATCAGACAGATCACCATTTTTATCTTTAACAGTGGGACAAATCTCTGTTTGAGTAGCATCAGCAAGAATATGACCATGAATAAACATAATGTGTGAACAGCTTGCTCGGGGTTGTTATTTGGCAGCGAGAGTCGAACGAGCGACCTCGCGATCACTAGTATGACATGCACCACCGAGCCACACCCCTGGTGGAAACTGTTTATTGCTATACCGTATTGTACCACGTAGGTTCGAGTCAGCCGTATCGTACGCCGGGTGCGAGCAGCTACAACCGGAACGGTAACGTCAAGCGACCGATGAACGCTTTCATGGTCTGGGCGCGTCTCTACCGCCCGTTCCTCGCCAACGAGTACCCCAACGCCAACAATTCGGAAATATCCATCCGCCTTGGACAGGTCGGTCGGTCGGTCGCTTGTAGGCTGTCCGAACATGCCAATAATTCATATTTATATTCATAATACGTGTAAGAATCGTTGTTTTTACACAATGTATGCGTAAAAGTTCAAAAAAACTATTATGATAGAGTCGAGGTCTCAGAATGGCGGCAATGAAGTAGAACATCTCAGTATAATACAGGCGGTGATTAGGCATATTAATGTCTTCAAGTAATTGAACCGGAATATGTGGCAACGGAAGCAAAACACAAGCAGAACGTCAATTATGTTTTTTTTTGTTTTATTTCAGCTTCGTTTCTGTGGTTTACTTCATATATGCGGATTGCGAACAGCTGTAGGCCTACAACTTTTGAAATGTCTTATCACACGCGCCTACGCGTGCAGCCGCTGCTCTGTATCTCCGTCATGCAGCAGGCAGATTATGTTTTCGAAGCAGTCTGGTGACGATGCCTTCCCGGTCGCCATCAGTCGACTCTGGAACAATCTGCCGCTCGATGTCACCTCTGCTCACACACTGCTTGTTTTCTGTAACCGTTTAAAGTTACATTTGTTTTAATTTTTTTTCCTTTCGACTTAATTTTTTTCCAGGCTCCCACATCATGTTTCCACAGTTGTTTAGCAGTTTTTTGGAACATTGGGTCACTTTAAAAAAACTTCTATGTATGCGTGTATGTTTGCCCGTTTGCTTGTGTGTCTCTCTGCAAAATCATATCAAGATACATTTATTAAATTATATGATATGATAAATAATTTGCACTAAAAACTTTCAGGCAGGCTGCCGGTTTATTTAACACATAACCTAAAAACTAAAACTAAAATGAAAAATGAAATGAGAGAATCTCACCAGGTTACTCAGCAGCCATACTTAACTGAGGGTCAGGGGCCACCAGGCTTGACTGACCGGTAGGTTCTTGGAGAAGCTGATGATCCTTGTCTTCTGTTCTTAAAGGCGTTTGCCGATTTACATTGACGGAGGCAAGAATATCGACCTGATATGGATTTTGGTGATGTGCCTATGTACCAAGGACAGACCGATTAGCTTTTATTGGAGAGAATCCAAAATTCCGAAATCTGAATCTTTCTTTATTTTTCAACCTGGTATCTCATTAGTCCTTAACGAATAATCATTATTATTTAGCTGATTGGTGACATGACATGCTTGTCGTGTAATTGGCAGTTGTGGAACGAGTTAGCCGAAGAACTGAAAAAGCCCTACTATATGGAAGCCGAGCGCATAAAAAACCAGCATCGTCAGGACTTTCCTGGTAAATATTTATTAAAACCCGTGCATGCATTATTTCACAAAAGTTGTTGACTGTTGTTTTTTAGCCGAACGTTAGGTCTTGTTTTGGTTGCGATATGTCGTCTGTCTGTCTGCTGTCTGTAATGCATATATTGTGGCTAAACGGTATACGTCGTAGGGGATCGGCAGCAGTACCGTTGGATAGGCCTAGGGCGATCATGTCCTTTTCTGCATCGGTTTGGTCGCAATTATGAATTCAAAGGTACCGTAATGCTTGTGGCCATCACCTATGTGCGCCAAATTAACGTATCGTGTCCTAGCGTTGATTGTAGCGTTCGATATAGCAGCGTCACCATAACATGTATGGGACTGCAGTCACTCTGGGAAATTGCTTTCTTTTCGCGATGCACGCCATACACTATATCACTGCTGGAATTGGTAAGTTCATACTGCGTACTCACTTACCCATTCCAGCAGTGGTCTAACGTAGGCCTATACGTAGACAGTATCGCGGTATAAATATTCAGCGGCGTCGTAGGCTAAAAACGTTAACGCGACATTAAGTAGCAATTTTCCGACGTCAGAATTACGACAGAAAGCTGCAGAGGGAACTATGGGTGTTCAGAATTTTAACTTCGGTTCTAAATTGCCCCAAAATTGGTTTCTAGTTCCAAATTCTGCATTTTTGGACGGACATTTTTCACAAGAAGAAGAACTTCCGACAATTTGTTGCCAGCGCTCCCCACTGGCGTAGCCATAGGGGACATTGGGAAGGCACATGCACCCATAGAGGTTTACTCAGTTACCAGGTACTCGAAGTTTGCCAAAAATGCGCCAAGATCCGTCATTTTTACACAAAATCGAAACAAATTATGGGGAGAGGGCACAAATTTTTCCCCTGGTGGGGCGTCACCCCTCTTACACCCGATCTCTCAATTGTTTCCTTAAATCCATATCCTGGCTACGCCACTGGTCCTTCCTGCTTCCCTGGCCTTCCCCCTCCGCCACGACGCACCTGTAAACTGTATTTGCATGGAATAAGATTGTGTTGAGACTCGTGTGCTCGGGTTGGTTGGCTTATGAGCAGGATGGGTGTATCGTCCACAGCCAAAGCGCAAGCGGACCGACATATCGATGAACCCTCTGTGGGCGCGCTACATGCAGCAGCAGCAGCAGCAGCAGCAAGGTGGCGCCGGCGCCACTGCGGGTTCACAACAGCAGTTCAGTAGTGGCGTCATGTGTCGAACACCTCAGACAGTGGCTGGGTCAGCAGTGGGCACGTCGAACCCCGTATGTTGTGTGACCGTATCACCTCCCATCACGTCGCTGTCCAGCGCAATCGACCGAGCCAAGCTCACCGGTATGTACACTGTCTCAAAACAACATCCCACTTTGTAACTGTCCATATCTTTAACAAATATTAACCGATTTTCGAAATTCTTTCACTGGCACACTCTTTGGACAATTTGCAACAAAGCGGTTATCGAATATTTCACCACACCGTAACTGCGTCGCTACACTACCTTGTGAAATATAAATGCAAGAAAAAACTAGCAATGCTAGACAACAGGCGTGTTGAAAGAGAAAAGACACTTCAGACCAAAACTGCGACGAATGATCTGTACAATGCTACGCTGTATTAGACCTGTCTTTGTGGATATCTGGCATGTTATACTAGGTGTTTGTTTCTGGCTTTCGTGGATTAGTAAGGCTACCAGTTCATCCACAGTGGTCAGTACGTGCATGCTTCAATCTGCCACTCTCATGCTTTTGTTCGGCGCTTCCTGTTGTCCATATCTTTTTAGTAATGTGTCCCAGTCCCTCCCTGGTTCTGTTTATCTTCAGAAATTTTGCCAGTATTCTTTGCGAACTGCATTTTTGAACTCACAAAAGTTCTTAGTTAAAGCCTTGTCCCCATTGCTAAATGCACGTTACATTACCGGTGTGTTGTCACTGAAAAATGATTTTTTACAATAGTATCATCTGCTTTTGTTTAGAAACACAAGAAACGTATCAAAAACTAAACATTATTAGCTATTAATATAAAAATTGTTGGAAAATTGTTTTTTTATAAAATAATGTTTGCATATGTATTTACTAGGATTTTAGACATTTTTGACAATTTAAGTTTCACATGGTAGTGTAGAGACGCAGTTAAGATGTGGTGGTATGTTTAATATTAACACTAATGCTACATGTCCACAAAGTGTGCCAGTAAAAAAAATTTGAAAATCGGTCAATATTTGACGAAGATATGGACAATCACAAAGTGGGACGTTATTTTTGAGACACAGTGTAGACACGATGATGCATAATTCGCAGCACTCTTCCTATAGCACAGAATGGCATAATTTCGTTTCTGTGCTGTTTTCTATCTGTACAAAAATTTCCGCAACTGAGCGAGATATAATGCTGCATGAAATAACGCTAAATTTGCCTTTCTCACTGACTGCCTTGTATATGCTTCTCCAGGTTAACGAGTGCGTAGTACGAGCTTATACCACTCCACACATTGTAGTATCGTACTAAAACTACGCTCAGATTGCGTAACCTACACCGTGGTTTGCTTTATGATGCACGACTGCAGCCGAAAGTTGCGCAAACAGTATACCAGTCCTAGCTAAGTGTGGTTTAAATACAGTTACCCATCCAGGTATAGTAACCATTTGACAGTGACCCGATCAGGAGTCGAACTCACAACCTGTTGATCGTAAGCCCAACGTCTGTAGCTTTGCGCCACCAAGCCACTGAGGGCCAAGGTCATTTAGGCTGAAAAACGTCACTTCATTTGATCTGTTTAAGCTTTGTTGTACAGCAACAAACTGCAAATCTGCACCAAATCACCGACAAAAAGTTGTTGACACTACTAGATCATTTTTGACGTGAGATCGTCTATGGAACGATGTGTCGTCTGTCTGTCGTCGTCTGACTGTAACTGATGTATTGTGGCTAAACGGTGCGATATAGAGCCTAGGTTGATATTGACACTAATAGGAAGTCGCATATTGGTTTTTAAAAGATATGAAAATCATTGACCTTGGATGACCTTGGGTCATAACGCACTATGGTATGGCAATCGTGCGGTATTGTGGCTAAACGGTAAGTCGCAATGGGTCGGCGATGGCACCATCGTATAGGGCGCTGGTAACTTTCTATTGACTGTCTAAGTACATGTGTCTAAGTCTCTATCTGCAGCGGTTTGGCCGCAATTTTTAATGAACTATTTCCATATTTAAGTGGCCGTATGTTGGAAACGGTGAGATAGGGCCAAGTTTACTATTTATCACTAATAAGAAATCGCTTGCGCCCTTTCAGATGAAATAAAAATCATTGTCCTTGGATGACCTTGAAGGTCAGTACTGCAACAGGAACTGTATAGACTGTAGCGCGTCTTCCCTAGCAACAGCTGGGTTTTTTATGTATATACTGTACAGGAGCACAGAGTAATCCAGTGCGTCTGCAATACACATTGATAACGTCTAAACATGCCGCTGAGCCGCCAGGCGTCGCCACATCTCGCGATCTTTCACAGCGCCAGCAGCTGGCACTGCTCAAGCCGCAGTCGTCTGGACGTCCGCCCAGCATGTCCATCCGTATACCAGGTGGGAGGCTGAGCGTCATTCTGCATGGCTAGAATAATTCCTGCATCTCAGAAAAATAGCAAATTTACAACAATTTTCAGTGTATCTTGTCCTAATAATTTTTGTCCGACCGTTTCGCACAAGATTGTGCCTGTCGTCTGTCGGTCTGTTTTCTGTTGTCTGTAACGCATGTATTGTGGCTACACGGTACGTCTTACAGCAAAAATTTCTAAACAAATAAATAGGGTTGCCCGATGGCAATACTGTGGTATTAAGTCGGAACCTCGTAAAACTCCCCATTTTCCCAAACGGGTAGTAATTTATTTATAATTAATACAGTATAGCGCCTGGCGAGATGACCGCGCGTGACGTCTGTCATACTAGCGTTAATTGTAGCATTCCAGAGCAGCGCTGACGTAGCATGCATGGAACTGTAGTCACTTCAGAGTAATCACTTTCTCTTTGCGACCGGAAGTCGGACGGACGCTGGTCTTCGGACATAGGCAGTACGGTTGGCCTTCCCTAGAGATAGCTGGGCTTCTTGTTTTTTGTATTTTTGTACTTAAAACCAAGCACATAACATGAAATGCATGCAAAAATTTAAGCAGGATTTTTGTCCTGCGCCACTGATTTTCCCACACTCCTGCAGATGGCAGCACCATCGTGGTGGAGGTTTCAGATCTGCGGTCGCTTCTAGTGGAACCGCGTATGCATTACAGCTGACCATATATGAGTTGTTAAAAAGTTAACAAGCACTGGCTACGAGCTTCTTAGAAATGTCAACATCGATGACTTTGAATGACCTTGAACCCCCAAAATAGGGGGTTTAAGTGAATTTTTTTGCGATTTCGAGCTGCAACATGCATTTCAAGAGTGAATTGCATCAAAATGGCTGGAGACAGACCAAGACAACCTGCATGTGAAATTTTCAGCATTGAATGTAGATTTTAGCAATTTAAGTCCGGACCCTCTAGATTCAAGGAGGCCTGCGCACGCGTGTGTCAAATAGGGGTTTTCCTCTTAAAAAGTGGTTATTTATCCACTGCTGGTTTGTCTAACGTGAAAATGGTTGCAGATAGGTACAGACATGCTGCTTAACATAACAAGCACTGGCGACGGACTTTTTAGGATTGTCAACATTGATGACCTTGATTGACCTTGAACCCTAAAAATAAGGGTTTTAGTGATTTTTGGCAATTTTTGGCTGCAAAATAGTAAATTGTGACGAAATGGATGGAGATAGACCAAGATTACCTGCGAACAGGAACTGCTATAGGCTCTCGCGCGTCTCATGAGCATTAGCTCAGATTTCTTGTTACATTTCCTCTCAACTAAGAGTATGGTTAGGGTAAGGGTTAGAGTAACTAGTGAAATTGCATGTTGTAGTATACACTTTCGGACTATCGAACGTTCGGTTTATAAACACACAACTTAAAATTATTATTATTATTATAAAATCTATGGAGGGGACGTTGACAATTGTGCACCCTTCTATACCCCCTGCTTATAGCAACGCTACTGATAGTAATAATACAGCCATCTGCAAGGCGCACAATGTCAGCAAGCTGAATGTGAGACGCCGGCTGTCGTTAGATGGGAACCGTACTTAACCGTACTGGGATGGGCTATGGGCGGTATGGTAAACTGAGCAGGTAGGTTTTGAGGTTACGTTTAAAGGTTGGATGTGAAGTGGAATGGTTGGTGTTGTTAAACTAAAAGCGTCGTATGTGATGGAGCGCGGAAGTCTGGCTGCTCGTACTGACCATCACCAGTCGTCGTCGTCGACGTCGTCGTTGTCCGCCGCTCTCGTCTCTTCACCGCTGCCGGCTTGTACGTCTTCGCTCGGACGCACCGGCGGTTTCCCGTCAACCGTGTGCAATACATTGGCAACAGCGCCGCCGTCGTCGCTACAGAGCTTCGTCTACGAGGGCGACAAGACGTACGCCGTGCTAGGAGATGCTAACTGCCGCAGCATTGCTACGTCATCATCATCATCATCAGCAGCAGCAGCAGCAGCCGCAACAGCGAGCGACAAACTACACCAGGCGCCCTGCAGTTTTCAGACTATCAACAGTAACGACGTTCGGTTGGTTCGCCATTTTTTGTGCTTGCGTGTTTGTCTCTCTGTACCCTCCCCCTCCCTTCTCCGTTACAGCGGCGGCGTGCGTTCAAAAAGTAGGCGTTGGTTGTTCGGATCGTTTTGTCGGTCCATTTTAGGCGCGATGGCGCTCTAGCGCGACCAATTTTGCATATACATGTAGCTACCCATTTCTCTGTAACGTAATCTGTCGTCTGTCACACTCGTGCATATGCACCCTGCTCAAACACGCACGTTCCAGGCAGAACACACCGTCGATCACAGTCATAAAATAAATATGTGTCAACGCGCTATAAAGTGCATCATGCATCGCTACACATTTTGCATAGTAGACTCTAGACCACGATGAAACGCGTTACGTATTCCTATTCCACGCTTAGCTCGCATTCGTGATGTGTACATAACTTACTGGTGCAGTCATGCGTGATTAAACAAACGACAGCGAACAGAGCGTGAAATAAGTATGCTAAACCACTGTCTGGAGTGGTATAAACATAGGTTTTAACACAGTTGGCGAGTGTAACGAGGTGTAATATACAGTAGGCCTAGACCGTGCTGAAACGTACTTTTTTCATGACCGTGATGGACGGCGCGTTCTGCCTAGACGCGCACATGTGATATACAACTTTTTGCCCGGTCTTACAGACGACTAAGAACGTCTCATTGCGCTGACTACTATTACGTGAATCACTAGTTAAGCTTATTGTTACGTGTCCTTGTAGTCTTAGAACTTAACGCGCCACACTAAAGTTGATTCGTTCTTCATCATCGTCATCATACAAACGCGCTGGAGACGCTATCAGTCGTCACGTTCAAGTAGAGTAAGATTATGGGCACTTTTAACACTCCAGACACTATAGTGAGATATAGGAGGAGTACGACGTAAGTAGGTCATGAAATTATGTTTGTACTGCGTGCTTACTAACAGTGGCTTGCTTCTACCCCCAAATCTGGAATCAAAATCGGGCTTAAGTTCCTCCCTTTTTGGACTTCGTCCCTCTTTAGGGGAAAGTTTTGTTAAGGGTGTAGGTTGCCCAGTGAAAAATGGGGGGGTTTGTTAACTTGTAGATTTTATTCAGATACACCCCTCTATTTTTCAGTGGACACAAGCTGCCCCCACTAGGTATAGGGATATAGAAGCCTCTGCTTACTTATCCACTGCAGACTGTACCTGCATGCGTTTAATGTTATGCTGTTAGCGAGTATGTGGACCAGTATTCTTCTACTTCTGTTCATCATCGTCATTACCGTCGTCAGCAGCAGCAGGGTCAGGGTGGCAGTGAACTGCAGTGGTATGTCGTTGAGCCACGTCCTGATGTCCTCGGCCAAAGCTCGTCCGAGGCCACCGCTGAGGCCGTCAGTCTCGTCTCGGTTCCGGAAAACGACCCCGGTGTCTCCGCCGTGGACACGGGATCCGGGTACGCCGGCGGTCCGGCTGGATCGGCGGTCGTCGGTCAGGCGATCAAGGATGAAGTCTGCCAGGACGACGACTATGCCATCGCGCCACAACCCAGTTATCAACCACCAGCGCCAGGTTTTATATAGTCACTCAGATGCTTATTGAGCTGTCGCTGATACAGCTCTTTAAAACCGAGCAGAGCAAATCTTAGCAGAAAGCGTATGTCTGTCTGTCTGTCTGTGTGTCCACGGACACGGCAATGATTAAAAAACTGGCACAGCCACAGCAGCAGCAGCAACAACAGCACTGGCTGCTGTGTGGTGGTGGGAAATCCTAGCGTCACGCTGCAGGATGGTACAGACTGCTGCTTGTTGCATCATCTGCCGCTTTCTCTGTGCGTCACCAGTACCAGTGAATGGTTACATTTTTATTTCTCGGTTTGCCCTGTCTCACAGCAACGACTGATCAGCTCTTTTGAGTCTGACGGGTCTGATTAATTGACATTGGCAAACATCGGAGTTCGTTTAACGATCACGTCATCGACTGTCGTATGTGTTTTATAGGCCTAGTCTATCTATAACC
>Ga0209454_1002532_pt1 | contig 12489 bp, 5 predicted proteins | sample WorMetHERISLAND1_2_FD_187400 | JGI IMG/M metagenome (GOLD analysis project Ga0209454, IMG submission 187400) | Marine gutless worms symbiont microbial communities from Max Planck institute for Marine Microbiology, Germany - Olavius geniculatus... | ecosystem: Host-associated > Annelida >...
CTGCTCAAGACTTGTGGCTGGCATAATCCAGCGTACCGCTGGATTATGCCAGCCACAAGTCTTGAGCAGTTAAGTACAAATTGTACCAATTTGGGAAAAAAATTTAAAGCAAGCTCACCGAAAAATGTCGTCAGTTTACCGTACGCGTTGCTTCAACAATTTATACTATATAGTGTCTTGTGGCAGAAACAGAAGATGTATAACACGAGAAAAGATCAGGATGTTGTTATCAACAATGCCAACAACTACCTGCTTGACTTGGTGGCCTCTCGTTGTTTCCTGTGTTTATGTTTGGTGCGTCTATCGCCGGGATCAGGTCCATTCGTTGCGGCAAGTTGCTGTTGGTTGCTCGCTGGATCGCCATCCGATCTTCCCGTCATCCCATGCTTCTCCTCCCACCATTCGCGCTCGCAGCTCGCCATCTTCAATCAATTACTCAATCTATCAATCAGTTAGTTATTTCATTTGCTTAATAAAACATAGCGATTTACAAACCAAACGTTTGCAGCAGAAAAAAATTAAGTAAGCAAGATGCCCCAGCTACGCTCATCAGACCATTTATGACTGCCTTGGAACAGTTCCGTAACAGCTGACTGAAACGATAAAAAAATGCGCGGACTAGCGGTGGCAAAAACGTCAACATTTTACCAACAGCAAATCAAACGCATAAACTCACAAATAGGCTACATGATCGAATAAAAGCCCATAAAACACAAAAAGCAAGTATCATACTACACATACCGTACTTAAACAGACACCTATTAAAAATTCATAAGCACGAAAAACCTAAGATCTTTTTAAAAATTCAGTGGCGTCGTGGCGAAGAAAAAAGAAAAGACGGGGGGGGGGCAAATATAAAAGGGAAAATTGCCTCCCCTCCAGGCCTCTTAAATTTTGGGCCATCGAATTGAAAAATTGTCGAGAAATCTTCTTGTTAAAAATTGTCGTCCAAAAATGCAAAATTTGATACTTAAAACCTCCATTTAAAAAACGTAGAAACAAAAATAAAATTCTGAGCACCCATAATTTCTTCTGTCAAAATTTTGCATCTTTCTGTCCCGACTATTTTTTAACCCATGACGCCACTGATTATTGAGAAAAAAACAAGAAAAAAGGCCAGAGAAATGTGAGATCAAATCAAGGCGACACCTTTCGTCCTTGACGTTTGCGCTTGGACGCGCGCTGTCGATCGGTGTCTGTGCCGGCGTTCTCCAGGATTCTCTCTACAACGCTGTCCAAACTCTCACTGCTCGCACTGCGTTTATCCCGTTCCACCACATCACCAATGTCGACGTCGTCGTCGCTGTCGGCACGGTAGTCAGCTGACGCCATCAGACTCTGCCGCGGTTCCCCATCGTCTACGCCGCCATTTGCTGATGTCTCCGGATGATGTTGATTTCTGTATCGTGATGAAAAACATAAAATATCTGTAAAGTGACTGAACTACTTCGGCATTTCCAGCATAAATTTTAGGCAGGGTGGTACGTAGTAGGCCTACTATATTTTAACTTTTCTAACCCAGATGAACGAGAGGTAGTTTGACCTTGTTACTGCTTATTTCAACAATTAAGCTATGTCTTGATTAAAACTAGATTAAAACACAAAAATACTAAGAAAAGTGTATATCGCATGCAATGATGCAAGAGTAGTTAAACAATAGACTTTGGTGTAACGAGCCGTTCGTGTTTTAAACAGTTTGAGAAAGATCACGTTTCGGAGGCACCAAATGCACAGGACAACACTGTCGGGATGTCGCCCAAAATGTTTTATCAACTGTTCTCGGCATATCAGCATTTATTTTGTTCAAACTGACCACATGAAAATGAGGACAATACAAAAGCAGATATGAATCAAACGGCAAGACACTGAACGTCCACTTACAGCGGCTCTCATGAGTGCTGACAAAACGACAAATAAAAAAAAACAAAAAAATAATTCAACAACAAGGAAAACAAAAAACATAAAGTTTTTAGGCATAAAATAAGTTTAGAACAATTATGTTACCTCAGTGCTGCTGCTTTGTTCATCATCACATGGTCGAGTTGGTGTTTCTTTACTCGTCGTATCTTCCACGGTAGAACGAACCTCGACGACGCGTCAGCCAAACGCTCGCTGTGCGCTGACGACGTACTGGTCGCCAATGATTCTACATAAAATAAAGTCCTATAAAAATAGATCCTCTCTGGAAAATCAGTGCTCGGATCATGCAAAAATGGGGAGAGGTCGAGAGGCATAAGCTAAAGGCGGTCGAATTGAATCGAGGTAGGGAGGAGATGGATCCCTCTGTGGTGTGCGAGGCAGTGGTCACTCTCACAACATTTAGATTTTTGACCTTGAAACGGTACACGTTTAAGGCGCTAAACCGTTACTCGAAATGCTAAATTTGAGACATACGTGCGACTAACTCGGTCAACTCCAGATTTAAAACTGCAGTCTGCTATCCGTCAGACATGGCATAGCAGCTTATCATTCGTCTGTCTGTCTGTCTCTGTCTGTTTGTTACCGAAGTGTTCTTTGGTGGATAAAAATTGATATATTATAATTAACGCACCTGTTGTGACGTCATCGGTGAGTGAGGAGCACTGTCGCACGGCAAGGTGATTGTCCACCGTGTGCCGAGGCAGCAGCTGCGGCGGCAGTGACAGGCGATGAGACGGAGACCGATGGTGCGTTTGATTGACAGGTCGCAATGGAAGTCGCTCTGCTGCCTCGCTGTTTACATCCGGTAACTGCCGTCTCCTGTTCTCCGAGTAAACCTGCCGTAGAAACAGAAACGGAATAAAGTAAAATGGCATTTAACTGTAGACTCTCGTAGCGTTTACTTAAAAGGTTAATGCTGATGTACTCGTATTTAGACAAAAAAATGGAGAAAACAGACTGTTATGAATTCCTGTTACAACAGTACCAAAGCACGACGTAAAATACGAGGGATTAACGCGAATTTGGGGACAAAAAGTTTAAACAGGTAAATAATCTTCGTAGCTTCGTAGGCGAAATAAAAACGCGTCAAAAGAAATATTTTTACCCGGAGATTTTTACAGGAACCCTACCTGTGAGCGAGGTCCAACGACAGCGGGCAATGAACGCAGCAGTTCGATCGCTTGGCGCAGATCTCGGGAGATGATAGGCGAAGAACTCTGAACGCCTGCAGGATCTTCATCGTCATGATGATGATGATGATGATGATGCAGACTCGTGTCTTCTGCAGTTGTCGAAGTGCCGCCGTTGTCTGCGTCACTCGACCTCGAGTTCATCGTCGTTGAGCCTTAACTTCCTGTCCACAGCTGTATTTTAATTACAATCAACAAAAATATTCGTAAAATTAATAGAGCCTACAATAATTTACACTAAGAGTAAATTTGTCAAATTTGTGTTGAGCTGTTTCGCACAACAGAGAACGAACATTCTGCAGTACCGCAGTATGCTTATACCAGAATAGAACGAAAGAACTGCCATAGTGTGGAGTGTTTTAGTCAGATTATTAAGAAGAAAAAACTACTGTAGTAAAAAACTGTAACAAAACAGAAAAAAACAGCGAATGCACAGCAGGCTTAGAGCCCACAATGTTATGAAAAAAATTTAACACACGTGCCAAAATTAACTGACTAGGTGCACAGAAAAATGGGGAAAGTGGATAGTTGACATGCAGTGGAGACCGTCAGACAGGAAAACTTTTGAAGACAGCGTCGCTGCTTTACTATATGCCGGTCTAACCAACTGATGTCCTAAAAAATTCTTTAACTAGTCCTCTCTTGCTAAACTGCCGCATTGCTGTTGCGGCTTTCTGCGCATGAAAATTGCGATTCCGGGAAAGTAAGCGCAAGTAAACGTACTTACATCACATTTTCCAGGAAGAACCAGTTGCGGGACGTAGGCTACGGATATTGTAGGGCCTATACTATAGCTTCACAACCGTACAGTCTGTACGGTACCAACAAAACCAGACCAATCAGAGTTCTTACTAGCTCCGCTCTATCGCCAGCTACTGCAGTTATCTGCTACAACTGTAGACGCCGGTTTATCGAACAGTTAGTTCGAATGCGCAGTTTTTAACGGCGAAAGTTTCCGGCAGAACCATGCAGACGTGGGCAAACACGCAGCACGCTGAGCACCCCACCAACTTTTACTCTGCTACTGAAGCTGCCGGAGCCGCGCAGTGATGCTGATGATTTGAGCTGTGCCAAGTACTCATGAGTACTCGAATTAGGCCTAATCGACTCGAGTGCTTGTATAAAATGTTTAATTTCCTTTAAAAAGTATTAGGTAAAAATTTCTAGTACAAATTTAAAAATCACCCCATCAAAATGCGCAACAAACTTATCATTCTATCGCATATTTGAGGTTTTCATTATCGCGTGCACAATAACACATTTTGTGTTAACATATATAGCTATTAACACAATCTGTGAACTCAATGTTAGCACGCATACATATGACGTAGTATTGGACATTTATAACAGTTATACTCAATTTCTGAGGTTTTTACTCATTAAGCTGCTAATAAATTGCTCCGCTGGCCCAGCTCTAGTGATGATGGGGAGGCAAGACAGAGCGGCAATGGCGTATCGCTGCGGAGTAGATCTAGACGAAGCCAATCTGTCTACGCGCTCAGCTGCTTGCAACTCTGTTCTACACACCCAGCGGCGCGTCTTAAAGGCGCGTACACAGCGACGTAACTACACTGAACTGAACTGACACGGTTTAGTTTTTGACGAGCTGACTAATGAATTAATGGGCTGACGCGTACGTAACTACGTGACTAGTTATGTAGGCCACCATCGCCGTTAGACGGTACCTACTGTAATGCATTACTAGTCGTCAAAAACTAAACCATGTTTGTTCAGTTCAGTTCAGTTCCGTCGCTCTGTAGGCCTACATGCCCTTAAGACTTCTGTGCGTCTCCGGCTGAAAATTTCAAAATTCAACGTCAGCCCAGAAGCCGAAGGCGTCGAGAAAAGTGGGGCGTGGCCCCGTGGTGAGTGGGCGTCTACCTCCTTGCTGAGAATCAGGTCTTTCCCAGAAAATGACCCTCAAAATGAGGGTCAAAGTTTGCCAGAAAATGTTGAATGTTTCGATGTACTCACTAAACAAGAACTCAATGTGGTGTGGTATATGAAGTTAGAAGTAACTGCACCGTATTGATTTTTGCATCTTAACTAGAGCTTAATTAAACTTGAAGTAGCTCCTCTAACTCCGATTGATTGTTTGAGCAACAGCAGACGAAATGTTGACTAATTTCTAACATTCTGTTGTGTGCTCAGTGTGATAACTTGTGAATACAGAATTGCACGAACCTTCTCTCTCGTCGAACTCATTGGACTCGACTCGCACTTTCATGACTCCGATTCGAAGCCGTTGGACTCGGACGCAGACTAAGGCCGTAATCGGTTTAGCAAAAACCAAAACCGGTTTCCTTTCAGGGTAGAGTTTTCTGCAATCGATTAAGCCGGTTTCGGGAAACCGGGGTTAACTTTTGAAGCCGACACTGGAGCAGGTTTCGCTGTCAAAACCGGAAGCCGTTTGCTTGTTGCTGTTTCGTTTACTTGTAGTTAAATTGTTATCACGTACAGGAATAAAGCTTCAACAGTAAAATGAAAATAAAAATTCGATCATCATGGGAACTATGACGCTCGCCATGTTGTTTGTTTAATCCTACCGTCCTACGAAAACGGTTTGGTGCAATCGATTTACACAGCAAAACCCAAAACCGAAACTGGTTTCGGTTTTTGCTAAATCGATTACGGCCTAAATTGACTTGAATAAATTATTGCGTTCATTCTAAACTACTCTATGACGTTCTATACGGCAGGTGCGACGGATGAGTAGAGGTCGAGGATGCGCGTTGCTACCGCTAGTATCTGCTATCAATCGGCTACAGTGGCTGCACACTTGCTCGCGCCAACATCACAGCAACAGCAGTGCCAGTGGCTTTGCCTAGAAAAGTAATTGGCGCCACTGGAGACTGTAGAAAGACTGCAGCGTGGTTCGCGGTTGCGTCTGCAGTTTAACAGACACGCCCTGGTGCATTCCGACGTCCCGCCACATCTCTATCTCTGATGTCAAGTTTATACCATTACGGTATTCGCTAACAGTGTTAAGCACATGTTATTAGTTTGTTTATTTGTAGTCTGTTTATCATGTATTTTCTGTATCTTTTGTTTTCCTTAGTAATGTTCTAGTTTTTTCTTTCATTTTTCCCTATGTTTAGTATGTATTTTCTGTGTTCCTTTTGTCTACCTTAGTAATGTTTGTAGTTTTTCTTACTGTTTTCCTATGTTATTGTTCTGGCGCGTTTGTCGCAAGTGTTTATTACATATTAAAATAAAATAAAAAATAAATAAAACATTTGATAGATTAACCTGTGTTGATACAAATCATCAAAAATATCTCGCAGTTGACACACTGAAAGAATTTTTAATGTTAAAACATTACAGCTTTTATTAAAGATATAGCCTATGTAAAAAAGAACTTACCAGTTTACAACTGTGTGTAAGGACGATGTGATGATATCAGTTTTCTAAAACAGCATATGGCGTCCTTACAAGCTGACTTTTTCGTGTCGGAAATTAGTTTCAACATTGGCTAAGTTACGTCCCAAACCTGCTTCGGTGGAAAACATCGGCAAACAGGGACCATTAAAATAACTGTCAACAATCGGCTTCAGTCTCGTAGTAGTAAGCTATTGTACTTTTTCTATATCTTTGCTAAATATTGACCAATTTTCACATTTTTACCATTGGATTTTATAAAAACTTGCTACTCAGCGGCATGCACATCACACCCATTATGTCGCTACACTACCTTGTAAAACACAAGTCCGAAAATCAACAATCTCCAGATGTGCAGAAGGTCTAGTAGCAATTTTTAAAAACTATTTAACTGAAATGTTATCGTCAAGAACCTATTGCACATTTTTTCAGATAATTTAGACGATTTTACTGCGCATTAATATTTAATTTACATTAATGCTGGTTGGTAGCTGCAATCTTGCTCAGTTAACTGCATATGCATTGTATTTCGATTGTGCGGCCCTGCAAGCTGTGCACTATTGTGTTGAAAGATAAAACTAACTTTGTAGCTATCGTGTTACGTAAACCTGTTTGGTGAAAAGTTTAATGATAGTTTTGTGGCAAATTTTTTCCGAGTTTACCAGTGAAAGAATTTTGACAAGAAGCTTAGCTGTCGCTGGAATAGCCGACCGTACTGGTTGTCAGTGACCTTCAAGGTCATCCAAGGTTAATGATTTTTATCTTATCTGAAAGAGCGTATGCCAGTTCCTGTTATAGTAACCTTGGCCCTATCTCTCTGCACCGTTTTCGAGATACGGCTACTTATAGCTTGAAAAATTCCATTGAAAATTGCGGCCAAACCGCCTCAGATGGAGACATGGTCACTCTTGACAGCCTATAAAAAGTCGCCAGCGCCCTGTCCGATGGCATTATCGGCAACCCCCTACGACTTACCGTTTAGCCACAATATCGCACGATTGGCATACCATAGTGCGTTATGACTGTTCAAGGTCATCCAAGGTCATCGATTTTCACGTTATTTAAAGGTTAATATGAGACTTTCTATTAGTGATCTATAGTAACCTAGGCCCTATCTCGCATCGTTTAGCCACAATACATCCGTGACGGACAGACAAACAAACGTCGACAACCATGCCAATAGCTAGACCGTTACTTAAGTACGGTCGGCTAAAAATCGGTCATACTTGGCAAAGATATGACAAATAATGCAGGGCTTAGTTTTTTGGAACACGGTATAACTATGGGGGTGGATTTTGATAAAATTTTTGGGGAAAATGTGATTGGAGATCGTTCATTGAGTTAGACACTAGATTGAACTGTTTTTGACAGTAAATGGCCGTGAAACAAAAAAAAACGAATCTTGAGTGTCGATCGCTGTCTTTGCTGCACGCGAATTAAGCTTATGATCGATTGACTGATTGAATAGCCCGCTTATCGCTGGGCGATACTGTATAGAGTTGAGTTTCTAACGACGAAGGAGATCGATGCAAACGTTCTCAGGTAACGACATTTTTGCGGCGGGACTGATAGCAGTTTCATTCCAGCTCGTCACGAGCGGGCGGGCGACGATGACTCCTGTAGTGACAGTTGACTGATGACTGAATAGTGTGTCGGGCGGCTATCACAAGGCGGAGGCGCAGGTCTTTGACAAGCGCTAACCGACCCGAAGTAGAAACTGTCATCGCTTTGACTCGATACCGGTGCCGACTGACAACAAGTGCGCTAACTGATGGTTGTACGGCGTGATGTATGCGAGGCAATAAGGACCACCCACGTCGGTTGATCGTGTCATAATTCAGTCGACCTCGGCGGCGGCGGCATTTTAGTGTGCATGTCAACGGAAGTGCTTCTGTGACAAGTGACGTCGGTAGATTGGTACTCAGCATATAGGCCTACAGGTGCCCCATACACACGCACAGGCGTTCAATTCGTGAATGTTTTTGCAACCGCGCATAATGAGCCATTTTTCTGCATCTCGGCGTCCGGTTCAGCCTGAACGCAAATTGTTATTTTATACAGCCAAACTAAAAAAATTAAGCGAAAAAATATTTATTGTAAAATATAAATTTGTAAAAAAAATACAAATGCGTCATCGTGCGAGTGAAAAGACGAAATGTGCACAATCCGACCGCCGGACAATTTTTTGTACGTTTTGAGGCTGAGACCACAGCATACATACTACGAGTTACTTATGCTGTGCTGAGACTGCAATTTTTGTCGATTGCACAATCGGTGACTCGTTTGTGTTTTACTATGCTGTGGTCTGCGGTAGCTTACAGCAATCCCTCGCATCCTGTTATAGCTGGATTTTAGTTCGGTTTCGGAAATGATAGGAAGAGAAAAGGAAGAACTAGATAGCAATCGTAGCCCGCAAGTACCTCCGCCAAGGCAATGCTATTCGCCAGGTGGCGTCACCGTCTTCGGTTTTGCAACGGTTCCGCTTATGCTCTTTATAACACAATGGTAACGAAAATTTCAAAGTTATCCAGAATTCAGGATTCCTGCCGGATCACCCCCAAAATTTAATAATTTGTAGCTTATGCCATGCCCGACATACCCTCAAAATTTTAGAAAGATCCGTCCATAACTTTTTGAGTTATCTTGTACACCCACAGACAAACAAAAACCGGCAAAAACATAACCTCCTTGGCGAAGGTAAAAAAGGGTAAACGGGAAATAGAAAGAGGGAAAGAAAAAGAAGACGTGAGAAAGGAAGGCGAGGCCTGTTGTTCCCGCACTGCGTTTTAGAAGTAACCGCGGCGGCAGACTGGCATTTTGGTTCAGCGGCGTGTATAGCGTGACAGCCTGCTGCAGGTATGCTGTCTCGCTGTCAGGTCGTTCAACTTGTTAGAGAATTATAATACAATTATTCACTTTACATCACGCTGCGTGACTTGCGTATAACCGCCCGCCCCATAACACAAGTGCATATACATTCATGACTATGCATTAAAACATTTCAGTAAATGTGTAAGATACGTCTGTAGGCCTATTTGTCACAACTGTTGTTCGGCGACTTCTTTTATCGAGCTCGTCTTAATGAAAAATTTCGGATTTGCAGTTGAAGCTTACCAGTGTTCTGCGCTATTATGATTTTTTGCTTTTATAAAAATTACTCTTAAAGTATTATCAAGAGCCCAACATATGTCACAGGCCAAAATTTTATTACTTCGATTAATTTGTTTCCACTTGTATGGAGAATGAGTCGTGCAACGAACTGTAACAAAATACCAAGATGGTCTAGATTTACTGCAAACTTTTGATATGTGCTGTGAATTTGCTGTACAACTTATGCGCAGTTGCAACAAATGCGCAACAAATTCAAGTCCGGTAAGTGGAGCTCGGGCTACAAGCATCGCAGGCAAAGACGATATTTCTAAAGGCTATATCCCGTTTATACGATGAAGTAAACATGAAGCAAAGATGAAGCAAACGTATTCAATATACACGTGCACGACGTATGCTCTAAGTTTGCTTCATGTTTGCTTCATCATGTCAACGGAGTATTAGTAGCATAACAGTTCACAGTGAAGCCACAAATTATAGCCTACAGGTCAGACACTTTCACCTGGTCAGATGACTTGCTGTGACCTGCTGTATATAGTGACTACTTGTCATATGATCATCATTCTGAGGGTGAATAGCGTCGGACACCTGCTATCAGTAGGCGGGCGTGCGTAATAGCTTCACGCCCTGACATGCTCACGCACTGGCATCGAGGGTCGACGGAAAATACGAGACCTGACAACGCGTCACCAGGTAGCAGAGTGGACATCGCGAGACTTGTTTGGATGTGCGAGTATCTGATCATTCAATGAAAGTTTTTTGCTACAAGCGATATCACACAAACTGTATCTGTCAACCTGTAGGCCTAATTGTGTTTTTTTTGTCATCGGCGTGTATTATTGGCACACTTCGCAGCAGTCGTCAGAGGCTGATGCAGCTGCAGCCGTTGCTGATTCCGACGCCGCTGACGTAGTCACTGCTGGCACGGGCGTCTGACTGGCCACGTCCTCGTCCTCGCTGCTGCTGCTGCTGCTGTCGACGCGCGGCTGTAGCGATTCAGTATGTGCAGAATGGCTAACCGCACGCAGAAACTGCAGGCGACTGTAAGCGCAGCTGTCGAATTTAAACAAACAAGACTTGATTCGTTTATTTTTCAGCATATTTGACTTAAGCGTTTTTGGCTCATGGATAATTAACCCTAAAACTACTCTGCCCAAACGTGATCAAACACCTCCGCTTGATGGCGGTGCTGCGTTTTCAGGTCTCGCGATGTCAGCGCTTCGGCGTCAACTCGTCGTCAATATTGGAGGGGGAGGCAAAGATCGAGACGTCGAGAACGAGACGCCGCACTCAGATGAATGAGAAGAGAATAAGTAAGTAAGTAAGTAAGTAAGTAGTCTGCATTTGTAACGCGCCATATGTCAAAACAGAAGTTCGAATCGCAGGCGCGGATGGTAACAGTTAGTCGATAGCAAATATAGCCACAAACTTACTTTATATCGCAGCTCATTATTCGACAAGCTAGCACTATAACGGACAAAATGCAGCAAATATTATTTACAAAAATTCAACACGCAGTAACGTGTGACAAAGCAGATGGGGTTTTGTTGTAGAGGTTTTGTCGTGCTGGGTTTTTGTTGTATGGTGCTTTTTTCGCTGGGGGAGCGTCGTAAACCAGAAAATTTGGCACTTTTCTAGCCTCACTGAACACTTAGGATTGAACGATAGCGTAGCAAGCAAGCGACAACATTTTTGACTTCTAATATGCTTTCCTTCTGATAGGCCGATGATTTTTAGTGAAAGGATTGGGACATTCGTTGTGCCTACCTTGGCTACATGAGTACATGTCCAAATGCACCTCTATGTTCACTTCACGCCGGTAGCCGTTTGCCTTTACGTCATAGACTAATACTACAACGTCGTCGCCGCCTTCGTCTTTTTGATGGCGCCATGCGACGTAATCGATGTAAGATAGGCTTAAGGCTGTTACGCTCCATGTTCGCTTATTCGTGCCATTAGGCCTAAATTAAGTCAAATCATGTTTAATTGCAAATGCGTGTTTATTCTTTACTTTCACCTATTTTGCAACAGTTTAATTTTAGAACGAAAATGTCTGTGACCTGCTTTTGTAGGATGGACGCTTTTGTTTATATCGTGCTTTGTAGAAATACCGTAGACTGGCTACACCATAGGCCTATACACAGGACAGACGGTTGTGCATATCCATAGACAGAAGAGTAGACATATCGCGGGGGACAAATTTCATATCTACTGTATAAGCCTGGCATATCGTCTCGGCAATCGCTAAGGCGATACAGTAACGCGGCATTGCGTTGCATTCACTGTGATTCACGATTCACGCTCGCTACATTAATAGCCATCAGTACAAAAAGTATAGCCTATAATTACACGCATAGACCTAAAGATCTGTGAGCTATATGATATATGTTATCAGCGTATCGACTGCTATACCTTAGTACACTTTTTTAAACAGCTCAGTTTAAATACCTCAGTATTAAAAATAGACAATACGCGAATCAAGAAATATTATTCAGCTGGCAGAACATTTTTTCTAGTCACACGGGTAAAGCGCACGTGTTCTGTTCATAATAAGGGACTTATAGTCAGCTCACGGCGCGTGCTTATTGTCTGTCCAATGCAATGCATAGCATTGGACAGAGTACAAAATCACTTCTGTGTCCGTGCTTTCATGTGTCCTACATTTCTTAAGCTATCTTCCTTCCACCTTCCCTTTCGCTTCCCCTTTTCATCCCCCTTTCCCTTTCCCTTTTCCTTCGCTTTCCCTTCCCCCTTTTCCCTTTTCCATTTTTCTTCCTGTTTCCCTTCCCATTCTCCATCCCTTTTCCTTTCCCTTCCCCTTTTCTTTGCCCTTTTCTCTTTATTTCTTTCCCTTCCCTTTTCCCCTTCCTCTTTTCCCTCCCCTATCCCTTCC
>Ga0209454_1002533_pt1 | contig 12487 bp, 12 predicted proteins | sample WorMetHERISLAND1_2_FD_187400 | JGI IMG/M metagenome (GOLD analysis project Ga0209454, IMG submission 187400) | Marine gutless worms symbiont microbial communities from Max Planck institute for Marine Microbiology, Germany - Olavius geniculatus... | ecosystem: Host-associated > Annelida >...
GTGCTAAATAAACCCATGGTCACTATGGACCACCCATAGGAAGTCGACCGCCGGGAGTCGAATGGTCACGTAACCGATGACGTCACGTGACCTTTGAGGCGCTATATCTTCGTAACCGTGCTAGATAGACGCATGCGTTGAGGTATAGCAAGACAAATGACAACTAGCGTGATCGACCGTTATTGAAAATTTTTTCCTCTCAATTCCTAAAATCGGGCAATATTTTATGAACTTCGGGGAGACAATTTTCAATAACGACTTTGACACCAGTCACTATTATTATAATATTAAACTGGTCTCAATTAAACGCCGGGTCTTTAATACAAGCCAAAAGGAACGAAAAAGCTCTTAAAAGAATACAAAAAATGACGCGTGCAAAGTACATTAGATTGGTCACAATCTAATAATATTTCTTGTTATAACCATGATAACTGTCGACTACAGTGCTAACAAATTTCTTATACTGATCGAACGCTAATAACAAAAAAAATGAAAATGTCACGTCAATGGAAAGCTAATACCAAGCACTGCCGGTCACTGCTTAAGGCCGATAGCAATGGACAAAGTAATTTGGCAAAGGCGGTATTGCCAACCGGTGCTGCCACCTGGTGAATCACAAGTCATCATTTTTTTGTAAGTCGCAAGCACTTGCATGTTTTGGCCGAGGGCTTGACTCCCAAATTTCTCTTTTCCTGAGGGGTCAGGGACTCTAATGTAATACTGTATCATTGGACCCCACAAACGTACCTGCCACATGGCATCTAAATCCGGTTTAAGTAGGGGGCACGAATGTGATCGACAGACGACAGCAAGCAGACGGACAGACCGCCCAACGAAGAAATGTGTAGAAACCGCGGAATCGCTTGCAGCAGCGATGCCGCTTAAAATCTGCCCCGTGATTTCATGGTGCAGATGCGTAAGTTTATGCGTGGGATGCACGTAGGTTTTACTGACACGTACATTGTATCTGCCTACTGTTTGACAGATCCTTGTCCGTGTCTCACTCAGTGTTAGCGATGTTACTTTCGACCAGTCGTCGACGTTTTCCGACACGTTGTGGAACATAGTCAGTACAGCAGACGAACAAATACAAAGTAACGAAGACAAACAGTGTCCGTCCGTTCGTCTGTTTTATTTCTAGAGATCTATGGCCTGTGCATAGGCCGAGGCCCCATCTGTCTGTAACACTTGAGTTTCATGCAGTGTTCCCTAATCCGCATTCACTGTTATTTCATTTTTACTCCTCGCGCGCTACGTTCCTGACGTAGCGAAGAGGAGTATATAAAATCAGTGTAATATTGAAGACCGACCGACCGACCAACGACCGACCTCTGTTCCTGGAAGAGCCTTCCTGGAAGAACTTCAAACAACCATATCTCCATAACGGTGCTAGATAGACGCATGGTCACTATGGACCACCGATAGGAAATCGACCATCGGAGAGTCGAATGGTCACGTGACCGATGACGTCATTTGCGGTGTGAAAAAGGAACTAAAAAGCAGTTACAGGAGAAAATGATGCTCGCGAGATTGGCCACAATCTGAAATATTTCTTGGGCTATTGTGGTCGTTTCGTTTTACATTTACATACTGTGTCAAAATTTTGTCGGTAATTTCATTTGCAAGCAATAAATACAGCTGACGCATGAAAATCCTGAAATTCGTCATTTTTATTTCATAAACCACGCATAATGCAGACGTGCCGTAAAAACCGAAAAAATATATGCAGAAACATTGACACAAAAATCTGTGACTGACTGTCATGGTTTGGCTAGTTCTAGTTGTCAAAGGCGGTCGTGCTGTCAAAAGTATTTAGTAGTCAGTTCGAAAGTTTGACTGAAAGTCTGAAACAACACCGCACACAGTCAAAGCGAGAGTTATTTATGTAAACGCAGAATTGTCGCTTACAATAATTACTGTGGCGGCGTGAAATCGACAACACGGTAGAGCATTTCTGCGACAGAAACAACGAGCAGCAGCAATTTGCCACTTACCGCAATTATTGCTCTGAAGCGAATAAATACGAATCACGGGCGAAAGACTGACACGTTTCTCCCAACAAACTGCTTCCCTACGATCAGGTACGTTTGTGGTAACATAAATATTGCATTTCGTTCGTCACACGTGCGTTTGATAGTAGTTTAAACAAAAATTCGGCTACAATATGCAAATAATAAAAATAACTTTAAGTTTTAACACAACGAATTAAGTATTATTTATTTTTTATCGGTTTATTTAAACATTGCGTTCCTCACGATAAAACAGACACAATAGAAAATGTGCAGCTCGCAGCTAAAGGCTGCTGTTGAGCCGCCACTATATTTAATAGCACTTCGAGAATCGAAATACGTACGATAATAATATACCTTTTATTAATAAGCAGCATACTTGCAGCTTAGTGAGAAATAGATAATATTTTTCACCAGCCGGATTTGACTGCAGCCAAATGGGAAAAAAATGACGGCAAAGCGGCTGAACGTTTAGCAATGTCAAAATTAACGAGTGATAGAGGATTGTGTCTAAAACTAAACAGAACAAAACAATGTGTCGCTGTTCACTTGCAGGTTGTGTAAATAACAATGGAAACGTCAGTTGAAATTCGTCGTTCGAAGCTGCTTTTGAAACTCTTCGCAGTCGTTATCTTCTACCTGAGTCTTTGTGTCGATAGGAACGCCGTCTCCGGTAATTCATCGTCGTACTATTTCCAGTAGGTATCTAGCACAGCTACCTTAATTTTGATGTGCCCAGTGAACAATTAACAGTAAGACAGGTAATCTTTTCTTACATTATGCCGTACATAAATAAATATTAATATCTTACGAACTACGGCGCGTCGTGGGTTACAAAAGTTGGAAAGCAGGAAGTGCATTTTTTCGATAAACAGCTGCAACTTACCGATAAAACGTATGCGGGTGCTTAAATTTATAGTTTTGCCCCTAAACTAGACCTACTTTTCAAATGGGGAATTTCCCGCGCCAGATCTCGCACTTTTGAAAATATTCTTTGACAACAAAGAACGTTTTCGACAATTTAAGTTTAGAGGTAGTAACTGCTCTTCCCGACAACGCTACTGTTTAGGCTCTAGGCCTACGACAAAATGTAGGCTACTGTATAGGTACCGTCCGTAAAACACTGATACGCTCAAATCTGGACAAAAATATGGAATTATGTCAAGCCGAGTTTATACCGAGACTGATGACCATTTTTTGTATTTAATTAGTCAGCTACAGTTAATACGTATGATGAATTACTAACACTTTTTGGGTTGACATAGACGTAATAAGTACGGTCAATAGCAACGTGTATAAATAGAAACAGTCAATAATACTGCTCTGGTTAATAGAGCTGGCCAACGAAGCTCGACGTGTGTCATCATCATCATCATTGTCATATCGTCATCATGTTCTTTTAATACATTAACTTGACAGAACGCAAGCATGTGCGCACAACTTAGGTTTACCATACAGTGAATATAAGAGTTTGAAAGTATACAGGACTATGTGCAAATGTTGCAAAAACAAGCACGTCAATTGAACACTAATTATCATAAAAACAGCATAACAGCAACAAAATTGGAATGTGTGATTGCTTATAGTAACTAATAAAAAATATGATAAAAGTTATGATGTGCAGCAAAAGCAATGTGTTTTCCTGCAATATAAGCTATTTTTTTAAAATTTTGTCTTTATTTCATAGAAGGCAGTGCTCGTAGTAGATGTAATATTCTTCATAATGCAGATGACAAGCAGTTACTTAACAATGGGTTAATTTTTCGACGTTTGTTTTCACATGTGTATAGACTATAGTCTGTTCAGAAACAGGATGCCAAAGTTAATCTGTTGTCACTAGTAGCATACACAGAATCTGGACAGTATTACGCCAAGCGCAGTCGACTATATTAAAAACGATGTCATTTTAAAGTTTGTTCTCACTGAAAGCATGCAAACGGTCAATAAACGATTAGCTGCATTTGTCCGGCAGACGACAAGCGCTATAGTTTAAATTTGGAATAATTTTTCGATCAGTTTCTGCCACAGACATGTAATGCTAGCATTATTATTAGTCACTCGTAGCGTCAGAAGATTACTGTTTCTTTTCCTGTTTTAGAAAAACTGTATTATTTATGCTACCAGATAGTAAGTAATAAAAATATAATACATGTGGCTCTGTTTTGTAGGTGGAAGATGTTTTAATAATTGGGCGTCTCTCCATGCCTGCTTGGGCGGTAAGCAAAAGTCTTTTGGATTATTACTTAGGTTTAGTGGGCGTCCCACAAAAGCGGCTCCTTTTATGAGGTTTCGTCGTTATTTTCACAATGTTTATGCCATGTTTTTTCAGCAGTGCACTCAACACGAATACACGTCGTGTTTGCTTTTCGTTCATTGCACCTCAGGTGTGTAGGTCTATACATATTTTTGTTTTAACCGTTTTGACTAAAGTTTAATAGCAAGATAGCAACAAAAAGCTGCTATAAAATGGATGCGTTAGAAGTGAACGGCAATTAAACGCTAAATGCTAAAGTTATATCAAAAGTTTGGGTAAGTGCTTCTTCTTCTTTTATAGCATTCGGCGCTTACAAATCGTTCGGAGACAAACAAATATTTGCCGAGTTTCAACTTTTTTACGCGCGATAGCAGAATACTTCGCGCGTCTTAGACATAGCCTGGGCGTTTGTCCGTCTGTCTGTCTCTCCGTCCGTCCGTCCGTCTGCCCGTCCGTCCGTCACACTCGTGAGCTGTATCAAAACTGTGCAAGCTAGGATTACGACATTTTCACAGGGGCTGTCTCAAGGTCTCTAATTTTTCGTGACAAAATTTCGTGCCCATGGGTGCGAGGGCGTCAAAGAGGGGTACACCCGCCCCTCCCCCAAAAGACGTTATTTTGCCGCTATTGGCTTTTATAGTGTGAAAGCGGTTGCAGATAGGTACAAACGTGCTGTTTATCATAACAAGCACTGGTGATAGGCTTTTTAGATTTATCAATATGAATGACCTTGAACGATCTTAAACTCCCAAAAAAGAATTTTTAGTAAATTTTTCGCAATTTTTGGATGCAGTGCACATTTTAACACTGAATTGCGACGAAATCGCTAAAGATAGACCAATACAACCTGCATATGAAATTTTCAGCGTTAAACGTAGATTTTAGCTGTCCAAGTCCCGACCTCATAGGTTTAAAAAGGCCGGCGCAGGCGGGCGTCAAAGACCGCTACCACCTACCTAAAAAGTGGTTATTTGACCGCAATTATTTCGTGTAGCGTGAAAACGGTTGCAGATAAGTACAAACATGCTGCTTATCATAACAAGAAATAGTAACAAGTTTTTATTGCTGTCAAACGTCGATGACCTTGAATGACCTTAATCCCCCAAAATAAAAACTTTTGGTGAATTTTTTTGCGATTTCCAGCTGCGATACACATTTCAAAAGTGAATTGCGCTGAAATGGCTGGAGATAGACCTGGACAACCTGCGTATGACATTTTTTTTAGCATAGAACGTACATTTTTAAAAATCTAAGTTTCGATCTCTTAAATTTAAGGAGTCTTCCGAAGGGAGGTTTCAAATTTTAAGTACGCTTTCAAGATGCATTAATATCTTATTGCTGTAGGCCTACACTGATTGCCAAAGTGGCAGGACCGCTGTTATCGCGCGTCACTTAAGCTTTGCTCAAATTACTTGTTTCCGTTTTTTCTCGTCTTGTGCAGTTTTTATCATAAAATTGTAGGTTTACTTGATGTACTTTGCTTCACTTGTAGACTGTGCTATTTTGCATTTACGGACTGCGCTATTATTACTTTGTTGCATCTTTTGCATTGCACTGATATTCAGCTATTCGGCTATCTTTATAGCCGCAAGTGTGCGAAATACATTAGTCATTTTGTAGTCTTAGGACTTAACGCCACGCTAAAGTTAATTCGTTCTTTATCATCATTGTACACCATCATGCATACAGCCTCATTGCACATTTGTAGGAAATCGTCGCTCTTTGTCGGACGAAGTGACTGATCACCGTCGTGGGGGTGAGGTGGCTGAGTGGAACACACCACGTGACTACTTGTACTCGCTTCCGCTGTCCGACGTCATCGACCAACGCGACAGAGACATTAGTCCCGCAGTGGCACCGCGGCAGACAATTAGTTCTGACGTCGAGGATGAGGAGAAGCATTTCAGCGACTGGTTCGCCGCCCGCCAGCTGCTGCCGCTACCCAAGTTCAACGACGAGTCAAGGTTGCTGAGAGCCACACGCCGCGGTTCGGTCGACGGACCGTTCGCCCGCCCGCAGTATTACAGTGGAATCGCGGACTCACAGCGTGGGTGGTCCGGTCGTGTGCGTAGACTGTCGGATACGGCGTCCGGTTGGAAAAGATCCACCACGTCGGATGCCATCGTGCTTGATGCGGCACTTAGTAGACTGGAAGAACAGATCGCTCGTAAACGACTGCTCGAGCAATGGTTAAAAGAGGTATATATGAACCGGTAAAATTTACTGGTGTTAAGGGCGAATTTTAAGTAGTCTACGCTTCATAATTTTAGTCATAATTTTTCAGTAGGCTTACATGACGTGGCATAACTACGGCAGGCATACGAGGGCAACTGCTTCCGCGTACCAGCTCAGGAAAGCGCCAAAATCTAGGGCTAATTTTTTGAAACAGTGTCCGATAGACAGTGTTCAATTTTTGGTTGATTCTTGAACTCATTAAATTAATAATAACATCTTAATTTATAAACTTGGTTTTTCGCGTTTTTTTCCAGAGAGTTTATCATCAATTTACAAGCAATTCGAATTTACGTGGACTCACATATTTAAAACACTTTTGAATACGAGGGGCGTTCAAAAAACTTTGCGAGTCGATATGTTACACTGAAAAACTTTTGAAAATTTTTGCACCAATAAAACGCTTATTTCTTCGGAAGTCATTTGAGCTTAAAACGGATGCGACGTCATTGTAATTTATGATGTCATAAAGCGTGTTATATTAGTCCTCCAGCCAGGCTTCCACCACAGACTTGAGTCATTATTGTTCGGATAGCGGACACTACCAAAAAGATTTTTCAAATTTAGAAAAAGGACAATAGTTACTGCAAGTAGGCCTAATGTCTCTGCTGTATGTAGTGTAGTCTAATTGTACGAAGCCAGAGTCACGAACAGCTTGCTGGGTAATTGTAACTTTGTTGTAACAGTGCCGGATTTAGGGGAGATCTGCAGGGCTCGCTTCCAGGCCCCCACACATCAGGGTTTCCCAGGTCGTGCGTTGTAAAAATTGTTTAATTTTTTAAGAAAACGAAGGATATTACTAACTGTTAACTTTTTAATAAACTTTACTGGCAACGTCAAATCCTGACGTGACATCGTAATTGACAGAAGCGTTCTTATTTATGGCCAGCGCACATTTCGGCAACTGTGTGTTCATATTGCAAATAAGAAATTTATGGACGCATTTGTCAGGGCTGCCACTAAATCACATATCCCAAGGCCTTACGTTCGAAAATTCGGCTACAGACTGGAAAATTGTTCTGCCTAATTTTGTGCTGTTTGCGTTAGTACTCCAAATCGTGTCTGTTTAATGCTTTATGACGTCATAAATTAGGCCTACGATGACGTCACATCTGCTTTAAGCTTATACGAGTATGGGAGAAATATAACTTTTACGAGTGTATAGATCTTAAAAGTTTCTTAGTCTAATGTACTGCGGCATATCAAGTTGCAAAATTCATCTTAACTTTCCTCGTACATATAGTTATTTTACAGCTGGCACAGATTTTGGCTATTGAATAATTATAATCGCAAATTAAAAATTAACGGGCGTATAAGTTTGTCAGGGCTTTCATAAAATTACATGTCCCAAAGCCTTATGTTAGAAAAATTGGCTGTGGACTTGAGAATTGTCGTGCAACAACAAGCTCAACTGTACGCTGTTGGCGATGGCACTCCAAATCGTTTCTGTTTAACACTTTATGACGTCATAAATCACAATGACGTCACATCCGCTTTAAGTTCATAAGAGTTTGAGAGAAATACGCGTTCTATTGGTATATAGATTTTGAAAAGTTTTTTGCTCTAACATATCGACTTGCAAAACTTTTCGAACGCCCCTCGTACGCTTAATAGCGTGACTAACTAACAACAAATTTGCTGCTATAACGTGCTGCACCAGTTGTTGCATGTGCAATGTTACGTCGTAACAGACTGACAACGTTACCGCAACTGGATTGCCTTAACTTTTATGCTGTAATAATCTGAAATGTATTTAATGCTTTTGATGAACTCGCTGTTTGCAGACAAAATTATGCAATTTGTTGGCAATTTATGTCTCAGTTATTTAGTTCTATATCAACGCTGTGAATTTCATAGTGATATCTAAAACAATAGTCAAGATTATGAGATTTTGCTGCCAATTTTCTGCTAGGTTGTCTTAATTCAGGCCACTCTGTAGACATTCTACATTTGGCCAAACTACTCGCTGGGTGGGAAATTTTACACGATTTTTACGCGCGACAGCGTGTAATGCTTCGCGCATCGAGGCGTTCGTCTGTCTGTCCATTCTTCCGTCACTCTCCGGTATTGTGTCAACATAACGCAAGCTAAGATCACGAAATTTTTACCGTGGACTGCCATAGAGACTTTTATTTTAAGATTCGTATAGCTTTTTCAAAATTCGAAAAGGGTCACTCCGATCTAAGGCGCTAAGTGAGAGAGGTACAAAAATTGGCCATGTTTGAACCAATAAGTCACCGTATCTCAGAAACGGTACGAGATAGGGTCTATAGGTTACTATTAATCACTAATAAAAAGTCCCATATGCCCTTTCGATTGACATTACGATCAACGACCTTAAACGACCTCGACTTCCTAAAATAAGGGTTTTTGGTGATTTTTTCTCGATTTTGGGCTGCAACACACATCTCAAGAGGAAATTGCGCCAAAATGGCTAGAAATAGACCAGGACAACCTGCATGTAGAATTTTCAGCATTAAACGTAGATTTTAGCAGTTTAAGTCTAGACCCCTTAGGTTCAAGGAGGCCTCCGCTCGCAGGCGTCAAAGAGAGATAACCCATAAAAGATCGCTATTTTACCGCTGTTGACTCGTCTAGCGCTTGCAGATAAGACATAGACTTGTTGCTTACCGTAACAATAACTGCTGACAAGCTTTTAATGGTTTAACATTAAGGACCTTAAACGACCATAAACTTTTAAAATAAAGGGTTTTAGTGATTTTTCTGCAATTTTCGGCTGCAGCACACACTCTAACAGTGAATTGCAACAAAATGTATAGAGATTGACCAGGACACCCTGTGAACAGGAATTGTTATAAGCCGTCACGCGTCTCATGAGCTTTGCTCAAATTAGGCCTACTTGTTATTGTTAGCAATTCAACGAATAGCATATAGTTACTTTACGTCGAACCGGGTTACTGTTGAAATACGCGTCGTTTTGTAAATATGCTATCTGTATAGTTCTATATCAAGCCATTCATGTCAATTCGTCGTTGGGATCTTTCCACAAATAGGCGCAATGAGTAATGGCGAGCGGTGCGATCTAAATGGAAGAAAGCGGCCAGTTCTGCCTAACAGTTTTTTCTTCGTTTACTTTTTTGGCTTTTTAACATTCTGCTTGCATTTGATCAACTATCTTACTGGTATCATACTTAATCTTGTACTACATACAATGCGTGTACGTTTCAGATAGAACGTCGGTCAGCAGCTGGACTCGAAGTCAAGTGATGCTACATGTATTTCACCGCGCCTGCAGCTATAGACCTACAGCGCAATGCTAAATTGTCGTTGCTTTTCAAAGCAAATTTTGTTCAATGACCAACACTGGAATTCAAACATTTACCCTATGATGACATTTTGGCTAATCGAAAAAGCCGCAAAATATCATAACGCCATAACTTTATCAGATATAGATCGACATTTAGGTTAGTAGTAAAATCTGATTAACGGGTATACTAACGTAATCAAATGCAATTTCAGAACTGTTCGTACAGTTTGCCACAGTGCTTTGTTAAGCATTAATATTAAAAGCTGACATTAACATTTCACAAAGTAATCTTGCATTGTGTCTAATAATCGTTTTATGACAAATTCATTGCCAAGAGTGTCAGTAAAAATTATTGAAAAATAGGTCGACATAGCCTAGGTCTTGTAATGCAGATAGGTCAAAATTTGTGGCTTACTTTTTGTAAACCTATGTAATTGGAAATTTAGATGCACTGATTGCTAGCAAGCAACTGTGAAATAGTCATCTAATTTATTAGCAGTTATGATAAAACTGCAAACTTTTGCTTCATTTACAAATTGGACGTTTCTTTAAACACTATAAATGAAGACAGCGATAAAATGACCTATCGTGGTCACAATCTCTTCATTGCGTGTTTTCGGTGACTTTTAAAAAGTAATATTTTTGCAAGGTACTGAACAGCGACAGGTTTGAGATTAATCAGAGTTTTATATAACCATTCTATTGTAAATTAACCGTTGAGTGTACCATTAAAAATATCAAAAATCGGTCAAATTTTATCAAGCTGTGATAAAAACTTGAAATAATAGCCTGATACTATGTTGGATCGGCAATCTCTAAACGTTAGGCTTCATCACGTGTCTGCTTCTGCTATTGGCATTGTAGTGGTCATAAGTATACTGCTATCATCGTTGTTTTATAATTTTATTTGTTTCATTTTCTTTTTTGGCGTCTAGAGTCGATCGTTGTTCTATAGTTTTGTTCTTTCAATGGCTGTTCGTGTATTATGAATTGCTGTTGGACAAAAAGAAAAAAATCATCATATCAAAGCCGTGTTTCCGTTTATTTCACGATACGTCAGCACTGTCTTACACTGTAGCTTGCGTTTTCACACTCGACTTCCGTTTATTTCACTGTCATTCAGGGTACACAGAGATATCTGCCGACTCCTGCGGCCCCTAATTTTTTTCCGCATCTTATTAAAAATTAATGTAATCGTCATTCGAGACCTCGACATGTTTAGTCATCTTTTGAACGCCAACACTTACAATTTTTACAAGGTAGTGTAACGACGTTGCGTTTCAGGAGCGGTAGAATGTTGCGATCATTGTGCGTTTACTGCAAAGTGTAGGCCTATTTGTAAAAAATTTGATTTAAGTGTGAAAGAAATGGCTTGACTTTTGGACGACTTCACAGAAGACAATTGTTATTTCTGATGCAACATTCCTCCAAGTTGCGTGTGACATTCAAAGCTGGTCGACAAAATATACGGACACAGATGGCGCTGACCAAAATGCCGACATGCCGACAACTTCGGCGTAAGGAAGTCTCAAATGTTTACGATTTTGGATACTCGTTCACCGATGTCCTAAATTTCCACAACACTAGAGTGATTGACACTGGCCTGCTAGTTCGTCTGGTAAAACCATGTAACATCAGCAGTATTACTCGCCCATGTTGCATAATTAAGTCAATGGCTGTTATAGACCCGCATTTCAATTGTAATAGTATACACGAGTATGGATTGATAATTAATTTAAGTGAAAATAAATGCAGCAAGAAACTAAACAAAAGTCTAAACGAAATAACATAATACCGTGAAGCAAATTTGACGTTAAATTTTATGCATTGGGGCACCGCGTAATTATAATAGCGGCCAATTATTCAATCTTTAGTTAGTGCTTTTTATGATGTCAATTTTTTTCACTTCAGTCGAATATGAGAGTCGTACACACATACGTTCATTACGTTGACCACGGTCAAGTGATAGCCTATGCAGTGTTCCGATGTATATGTAGGTACATCCTGTTCGTTATTATCAAACTAAACAAGATAATGTTCAAACGAACATGAAGTCTGTCAAATGCATTTTGATAGCTTACGGTATACGTCCTTATAGTCTAAGTAAAATCATTGAGTTGTGAAGACTAACGGTAAAAATTAAAAAGTTACAGTTTAATTTTCAATTGTACAACAGCAATGTTATTGTCATCTTTCGCTATTATTAGGCCCCTTATAACTAAAAAATTAACATCGTCAGTCACGAGACCATTTGACTTACGGTGGGCCACTTCCTATGGGTGGTCCATTGTGACCATGCGTCTATCTTGCACCGTTATGGAGATACGAAGCCTCATATGTTAGACGGACGCACGCACGGACGCTCAGGTGATTTTACACCCTGTCCAATGCTATGCATTGCATTGAACAGAAAATAAAGTTATTATCATACGACCATCCTAATGGGCCGCGTCAACGATATTACCCGTTATAGTAATAATATCCATAAACTACGAATTGTCGATTGCGCAAGTTTGACTGGTCCGTTGACTTCTGCTCGCGCGACAACTGCACGCACGACAATTGCGCGCGGCTACTACACGGTGTTTCATAAAAAAGACCCCCTTTTGTTTTTTTACAATTCACTCAAATAATGAGCAATTTGCATGAAATTTTTACCAGTTGTAGCTAAATAAATACTAATTCAAAATGTTTTAACAAAACATGGCAGTTGATTAAATATTC
>Ga0209454_1002534_pt1 | contig 12486 bp, 6 predicted proteins | sample WorMetHERISLAND1_2_FD_187400 | JGI IMG/M metagenome (GOLD analysis project Ga0209454, IMG submission 187400) | Marine gutless worms symbiont microbial communities from Max Planck institute for Marine Microbiology, Germany - Olavius geniculatus... | ecosystem: Host-associated > Annelida >...
AACTAATATTGTACACATCACCCGCTTAATATAGGCATGGAAAACACTTCAATAATGCTAATTTAACTAATCGTATTATCGCAGTTATTAGACCGTTGCATAAAATGGCCGACCACAAACGTCTATAAAGTCGAGTCAAACTAAAGTCTGAGGTCATCTCGTAGTTAACCGAGTTCTAGTCAACCATGGTAGACTTGCAATTAGCAGCATTCGATGGCCCATCCCCGAAAACCCCCTATAGGTGCAAAAATCTCGCAAAATTCTTTTACGCAAGCCGAGTTATAGCCAATTTTGTCCCAAATTTCGTTGCCATGACAACGGGGGTCGGTCGGGGATGTGCCATCGAATGCTGCCAGTGGCGTTTTCCCCCGACCGACTTCCGTTGCCATAGCAACGAAATTTGAAACAAAATCGGCTATAACTCAGTTTCTATAAAAGATTTCTGCAACAGGTATAGGGATCGAAGCCCCCTGAGGAGTGACGAATTTATATAATAACTAACTTGTGTCAAGATGTCGACTGATGCTTCTATCCAGCTGCAGTTTGAGGTTGTCAATCATGTTTGTTTCTGAACCAACACTCAGCTGCACCGAATCATCGCTACAACAACAAAGACAACAACAACAACAGTAATAGTAGTAGCAGCAGCAGCAGCAACAGCAGCAGCAGTAGTACTCGTAGTAATAGTAGTAGTAGTTGTTGTTGTCGTCGTCGTTGTTTTACCTTTAATCATATCAATGCCTTTGATTAATGCATAAATGTTCATTTTTCGGAGATATTTACGAAATACAATAGAGTTTCCACTTCAAAACTGACAGACAAGTAGTCAATTTAATCTAGCACACAAACTAAATAACTGATGTTTTACATAACAGTGAAATAAAAGATAATAAAATAGAAATACAGTTGTAATGAAAAACTTAAAAGATCCGAAAACTGACTGAAATCAGATTCAATTCAACAGCATCAAAACACAAACAATAATTTCAGTGTAAGAATACTACTGATAGAAACGAAATAGCCGAAATTATGAATAGTAATCGTTCACTCAGGCAGCGTACAATATCGGTGACTTTCTGGCGCGTTCAGTGGCCCGGTCAAGTCGAGCGGTGAACTTCTGTCTGAGTCGAGCCTCGGCGTCGTACAAATCACGCAGTTGTTGTTGCTGAGAGATGCTGGCTGCCTTTGTCAGTTCGTTCACAGAGTCTTTTGTTGTAGTAGTAATTGTATTAGTTGCGCGAGGTGTACCGCTCTGTCTTAGCCGCGACAGCTCATCCTGAGGACCAAAAAACTGATCTTAACACTCCACTGAAAATATTCATAGCTTCTCCCCACCCCACACTTGCTGCTACTGCTACGGCTGTTTTCACCTCGCTCGAATGAAAACCTCCTACCACATTTCATCCTGAGAAAAGAAGAAAAAAAGACAACATGATTGAGTCATTAAGTCCAAAATTGAAATTTTATAAACTAGTGCAGCGTCTCATAACTGTCGATTTTTGCAATCAACTCGTTTTTCTGGAGTTACTCCGGAATAATCTAGTTCTCTAAAAGTAAACTTTTTGACAGACTATTACATTCTAGTGCACTGACCTTACACAATAGGCCTAACATAACATAACCTGCCTAACCAGGTGATACCTACTACAAGACTTGGGGACTTCCAGAACTTATTACACAACTTTTAATTATAGCCGAAACAGACTATCTGTAAAAGACAACGACTTCTACGTACCAGGAGTTCTTTTCTCATGTTCTCGAACTCTTTGCGGAGTTCCTTCTCGTTGGCGTCACGGACTCTGTCCAACCGGTCTCTGGCGCGGGCCTGTTCCATCAAGTACTTGTTGACCTCGTCGAGCTTAGCATCGAGTTCACGCTGTGCCCGGGACTCCAGTTCAAGCTTCAGCTTCTGCAGCTCCGACTGCTCCATGTAGCTGTCCGACATCTGCATCTGAACAGCAGCGATCGATCGACAAATGAATCAATTAATTGATCGACGAATCAGTGAACGTAGACCAAATGTAAATTGGAGGGCCCTCCTTCCATTCCCCTTCTTTTCCTATTCCATCCATTCCCTTTCCCTCCCCTTTCCTCCTCTCTGCCCCTCTCACATCTCCCTTCTTCTTTCCTCCCCTTTCTCTCCCCCCTTCCCCTTAGAAAAAAACCCTAAAATACAGGTAGGGAGTCTGGGGAGCGATGTGAGCTACTGCTCATAGGGTGACTGTCAGCGAACAGGTAAACCATCTTGGTATATAACCAACACCAAGGTTAACTCAGCTTTCCATTCCTCCAGGTATTCAAATCAAGTATCGGCCTGTCTGGCTGGGGTGAAGGTAGGGCGCGTTCGCCTGTGTCGGGTGGCAGCTACCACCGTGTGATCCCATATGGCAGGTGACGCTCCGTAACTCTGTGATGGGTTTCCTATTAGCAGCCTACATACACCACAGAGTACCTTGAAGGTTGCCAGACTGTCGTCAGTGGGACTACGTCGTGTACTGGGTAGTTCGGCCGGCAGCGAGTACGACATCGGTTCATGGTGTGTGGAGTAGATGGTCTCCGACGAGGGTTGACTGACGATCCCAACGTCTTGATGTAGCTGACTCTTTGCGTCTTCCAGCTAACAGATACAGATACAAAACTAAATACAACACGCAGCAGCCTTGCCAACGAAATATCATTCAAAACTAGAAGGCGCTCGTGAGAGTGCATATCTCCGCCAAGTGAAGTGATATGAACATTACTAAGTACTGTAAAATGTAAAAGTTGTCACAGGAAGGCGCCACCGTTCCTGTCGGTTGTGTATGACATGCGGAGATGATGATGAGTCATCGTGTACACACACAGAACGACGGACAGAATGACCAATCTCTTAATCTCCTCCAATGTTCACTACGTTCACCTTGGCGAAGATAACAAATTCCTAGAATTCGAAACATAAAACTAAGAATAACATCATCTGCCACTTGCAGCAGTGCCGTTTAGATAATAGGCCGACGTTACGGTAGTTTATGTGTTGCTGCAGAGGTTATTTTTATATTTCGCCACGAGGCCTCTGAGCTCCGTCAGCCGATCACCGAGAAATTTTGCTACATGATCGAAAGCAACTTTCTATTACTTCTTCTGTGGAGCTTGAGACCATAACTACCAGTATACAGGCTACAGGTTCGTTCAATAAATTCTGCTCTTCCCTCCCCCCCCTTTACGCCCGCAACTAGACTGAACTGCTGTGCTGAAACACTCTGAAACACTCTGTCTTACCTCATGTCGGACGCCCTCCAACGCCATGTTTATCTCGATCGCCTTCAATACAAACCATGTATTGTATACATACTGACGGACCACCCAAGCAGTACACTAGCCGGCCGAGGCACCAGTGACGAGCGCGCATGCGTCGTGAAGGCGTGAAGGCTGAGTTGCAACACGTCACGTGATCGCAATCATGCAGCGATGAGAATCAACCAATCAGACGCTCCGACGACGCCGTGATGCCACTGGGACGACCGCGTGACTTCGAGGCCTATATTTAGGCTACTCATTCAATCAGCTCAATGCGACATTACCTCACTAACTTATAACCTGTGTGTTAAGCCATTCAAAGGTAAAAGCAAACGATAAAAATGTTTTATAATTACACCGCTGTTTTAGGTGAGCCGGACTCGTAAGTAAAAGTGCTTTACAATCTGGGAAGTGGCAGCTGACTGGCATGAGTTAATGATATCGTGGCACAGTGTGACATTACGCGGCCATCTGTCAACCGCGTCAGCAAACAACTGGATCGCGGTGCAGCCAACAGACATACCACCGCTCTGGTCAGCCAGACCGGGCTTTATATACGTGGACGCTGCAAGCACTTACCCAAAACACGAGTGAAGAATTCTATGCAGTGTGATAACTGTTGAAACTTGAATAAAGAACTCGTACAATAACGTTACAGGTACAGACAGATTACAGTTGTCAGACCGACGTGCAGTGAACGAAAAAAAACGTTCACCAAATGAACAAATCTATGCAGCTTAAAAACAAAAGCAAAGTGCGTAAAATAACAGTATACATGTGCACTAAAGCCATATAGTATATTTTGTCATGAACTCCGAAAAAAGCTAATTCCAGATCAAAATAAGCCAGAACTATCCCAATGACTACAAAAAGCACTATTTACAAAACCACTACTACTAGTTAATACTATCACATTTAAATTCGCTTTTGTTTGGTCCGCTTTTTTATAACTACTATATTAGTTGTGTTCTCAAGAAAGACTCTTTTGGATTGCACCAACAGGCTTGCATGCCGCCCAATGGCTTCAAAGCAAAGAAAGAAAAAATATCCATGCTCAAAGGAGTATGCATTGCTCACACTTACAGAAATGAGAACTTGAAAAATTAAGTTTTTTTTCAACAAACAAAAAATCAAACTGAAAACTGAAATAACACTGTCATGCTGTGCGGCTGTTAACTTGAAAACAGTGGTAAAGTACACAAAGTTAATACTAATGTGAAATAAGCGATCAAAAAACATACAAATGCAAGATTACATAACCAATGTAGTCCAGAAAAAAACTCTATATTAGTGCTAATAGAACAATTACTAAAATACTAAAAAATATTTAACCACAAACACGCCCACAAACATTCCAACACATTGTACGTTTTCTAACAAAAATACTTCTAATCATGTTTTATTTGTTTAGTAAAACAACATTTTAAAAATTAACCCTAAGCTAAGTCAGAACCTCCCAAAGTAAATTTCATGAAATTACTGCAACAGGAATTTTTTTCAGGCCAGATGCCTTTGAGACTTTCAGTTGTTCAATCAAAGGCGTCATTTATGGCAAGGTTAAGTAGGGCCTAAGCAGTAAAATGTACAAAAAACGATATAAATTCTAGACTAATTATTCAATAATATACGTATAAAAATGAAAACCATTTAAAGTCAAATGAGTTGATTTAACTTGGCAATTACACAGCTGCTCACCCGTAGTCGTTTCTTGGCTGCTTTGAGGTGCGTTCTCAAAGTCTGTATTTCCCTTTGCATATTACTCGACCTAACAGTGCATCGCTTCGTTACAATATCAGAAAACTACCTAGTTTATCATGCCATATATTTGCAGAAAAAAATAAAAATTAACAAACATTATAACAGACTATGTCATCGCTTTCTATATCGTTGCATTTGGTGTTCTGTTCCAGATGTCTATCTTTCGCCGGCATTCAAGCTACTGACTATGCTAATTTTCTGACGTTTATCACATGGTAGTGTAGAAACACAAAACAAATATGGTAGGACGTTTAACGATTGGTGTACTGCAAATTTTACAGAATTTATGTCAGTAGGATAATGCTAAACATGGGCAAATATATGATGTGGGCTAATTATGATAAAGTTATGACAAACTCAACAGTATTACTTTTTCTGATTCGCAGCAAAAAAAACAAATTGTAGCACTTCAGAGATTTTCAGAGCTACGGAGCGTCACCCGCCATGTGAGATTACACAGTGCTATCTGCCACCCGACACAGGTGAACACGCCCCGCCTTAATCCCAGCCAGAGGCCGCTACTTCATTTACCTGGTCGGTAGGGATGGAAGGCTGAGTTAACCATGGTACGTGGTAATATACTTAAATGGTTTACCTGTCCGCAGTCAGTCACTCATCCAAGCAGTAAGCACAAAACTTTTTCATTTTGCAGTTACCGACAATTATTAACACTGCTCTAGCGCATTAGAGACTTTAAGATGCGCTCTAAAATGCATTTCAGATTGGATTGAAATAATGACTATAGCGACCTGACCGGGAGTCGAACCCAGGACCTTTGGATCGTAAGTCCGACGCCCTACCGTTACACCAACAAGCCTGAACTGACAACTACACTGTGTCCAGTAAAAAAATAATCCACTACACATCGTGCAATAACAATGTCAAATCTGAATGAATCTGAACAAAGTTTCGCACACTTAATTCGCAATAAATTCCTGAAGCGACTGCCAAATTTCATTAAAAAATATTATTCTTAGCGGAGTTATTAATTGTTGAATATCAATAACAAATATCTCCGTTACCAATATGGCGTTACACAAGTAAACCCCTCTGTTGATTTACATTTGCGTAACTCGAACAAATAACAACCGATTTTAACCAAATTCTACGTCGACAGTGTAACATCTGTTGGCAATCAAAATGCCAAATTTCAGTAAAATCTACTGAAGCAAACAATAACTACAACGGCTTTTGTGAGATCACCTCAAAACACTTCAGTTGCAAGTCTTTGTGTCTAACGTTATCCACAAAGACCTGAAACTGAAATGTTTTGAGGTGACCTCACAAAAACTGATGTAGCTATTGTTTGCTTTGGTAGATTTTACTGAAATTTGGCACTTTGATTGCCAATAAATAACGCATTGTTGATGTAAAACTTTGTAAGAATCAGCTGTTGTTTGTCGGAGTTACACAAATGTAATAAAGTGTTTACACGATAGAGCAAACGTCCAGCAAACTTCTAGCAAACGTCCAGCATTAGCACGTGTATTTTGAATACATCTGCTGAAAGCTTGCTGAACGTTTGCTGGATCGTGTAAACACCCCAAAAAGTAGCAGAGGGGTTTACTTGTGTAACGCCATATTGGTAAAAGAGATATTTTGTTATCAATATTTAACATTTAACAACTTTGGTAAAAAATAATATTTTTCAATGAAATTTGGCACTCACTTCAGCAATTTGTTGGGATTAGGCGTACGAAACATTATTCAAATTCGTTCAGATTTGACATTTTCATTGCAGGACGTCTAGGGGATTAGTTTTTTTTACCAGACACAGTGTAGTATAAGCAAACAACAGAACTAAGAACTGACTTGTCCTGTTCCAGAATCAGTTTTTCCTCGGCCGCTTTCTTCAATTCCAAAGCCTTTCTCACTCGTCGCTTTTCCTGCAGAAAACAGCAAACACACACTCCCACAATAATATAATCCATTAACGTTGACTGCTAACGTTTTTAGCCAACCGTATGAAAGGTTGCGCTTATGGTACAAGGATGGGTCCGTCGTCTGTCTATTGTCTGTCTGGTGACAAATGTATTGTGGCTAAACGGTACGTCTTAGCAAAAACTGTACAAAAAATTAACGCAGTTGCCTGATCAGTACCCTGTGGTACAAAGTCGTACCCCGCATAGAAACTTCATTTCGCTCAAACGGGGGTACTAAATGCACCCACATACCAATACTTGTATTGCAAATTGAAGTTTACTTTCGCAGGTTGTGTAAGTAGAAAACTGTTCACATTTGCTGGCCTTCGAGAGCAGGCAGGTACGGTCAGCTACCCCAAAGACAGCTGAGCTTTGTCACAATTGCCTTATTCAGCCACGTGACGGCCAACATGCGCTTGTGCCGCGTGGGCACCAGCGCTTCTGCACGTCGTGCGTCATGCAGATAGAGCGGCAAGGCAGATGCCCCATATGCCGCAGCAGCATCAATCTAGTTTTGCGTCTTAGTGACACGTTGCACATTCTGTTTGAACAGCACATTGACGTCATTTTCGTATTTTGCCTACCATGGCATTGTATTCAAACGTTTTAGTTATTTTGATAAAACAGTTCTACTTGATTTTTTGCACTCAGTTAGAATCGTTCGAGATTATACTTAGCCTTCGTAATATAAAAGTGTTGACGGTTAAGACTAACCGAAGTTTTGATATACGTGATAGGTCTATTTGCATAACTGTAGTAACTGTTTACTGTATGTGACACTTACTGAAATCAGGAAATTTTGTGCTTTTAAACGGAACAGTTGTACGTGTTTTTGCATGCAGTCGTAGCCTTAGACGCGCATTTCATTTTTGTAACTACATTAACCACACATGTAGCCCTAGTTTGTTTTTCTCGCATTTTCCGGCCCTGCATTTCTGGAGCTCCATTCTCCAGTCTCGCATTTTCCACCCCCCTGCATTTTTGACCGCGTTTGTGCCGCAAATTCCAGTCTCGCATTTTCAGCGCCCCCGTCAAAATTACTTCCTACATCACAACGTTTAGACCTACAGACGCTTAAAAATTAGTCCGAACACGTACTACAGTACATGTGCTTGTTATCAGCATGCTTTTAGATACGATAGTTGTAATAGCAAGAATATTTTATATACGGTATCTTGCCTTTATTGTGTAATTTAGTGATGCGCGGACGGAGTATTCGATTGCATTCGTACTCACGATGACTGAAAAGCATTAACGCCAATCGACAGTGTGAAATATCTTGTGCACACTGTGACAGAAATGGTTAAACCAAAAAAGTCTCAATCCAATGCCGACATACTGTGCGACCATCCGCCAAGAGTAACGCAAACCTTAACCATAACCTTGACCTTTGACCTTTTGAACAAAAACTTGGTACACCAATTACTCCTCCCAATGAAACATTCACGCCAATTGTGTTTTTCTACGGTTACTGGTTTTCGATTTGTAGCCCGCACGAAAGAGATGGACAGACAGAGGGAGGGAAAACGGACGGACGTACGCACGGACGAGCAAGATTCGTATTGCGGCCTGTTAGGACGGTCGCATAATACAGTCAAAGTTGCCGAGTGATAAAATAATCGTGTCAAATTTAAACAAACCTCGGCAAGCTGAGTGGCAGATTCTTGTTTTTCGCGTTCCAACTGTGCTATCTACGTGACAGTAAATTAGCAAATAAAACAATCGTGATATTGCATGCATTGACATATGCAGGATTGCAGCATTTCTCAATCCCCCCCGCATTTTCAGTTCCCTTTTTGACTCCCTTAATCCAGCTCGGGGGTCTGCATAAAGTCATATGTTTCGTAGCGGGTCCGGCCATCAAACACACTTTGGTAAAATTTGCGGTGAAAAATATGAAACGTTCTACAGTATAAAACATACAGATAAGCTTATCTTAGCCTATTTTTATTGAAAAAAATTGTAACTACAGAAAAGCCGACATAACGTTACGTCCTCATCATGGACAATAATTCTGACTACAAAAAATGTTTATCCTCAACACGGGGTTCAATTTCTAAACTCCCATTCTGCATACGCCATTGACAGTGTGACTCAAACATTAAGCATACCGAAACGTAATAATTACACAAAAATATCGCCAACACCGTTAGGGCCTAAACGTTTAGTGAGACGCCAACAGCAATTCTGATACCAAATCTGTAGATGCAGAATGCAATCACACTGCCCCCAAGTAATCTACAGGTTTTGTCCGCGGAACATGTCAAGGAGACACAATTTTCAATCAAACGAATTTTGTTGATCACATCGAGTACAAAAGCGTCGTTTAAGGCCCCACTGGGAAAGTCCCCCAAACTCCCCCGTGGCTGGTGTGAGGGGGCTTGCTCTCCCCTTTAAAACCCCACCCCGGTTTCAGCCTTTGGGGCTTTGAACTTCTGCCCTTGTAAATGAGCGCTTCTAGGTTGCTGTTAAACTGCACCACCTCTTTCCCCCACCTAAACCTTTGCTACGCCACCGAATCCGTTCGTCAAATCCGGCCGTATAAACGTACTTTTAATCCGAGCTTGGAACGCGACTTGATTTCGTTTTCCCACAGAGCTCGGTTGTTATCTGCCTCACGAGCGGCCTGCTCGCGTAAACTCGCCGACTCCTGCGCGACGAAACGTTATAACTGGTGTATAATTTATAGCGCTTTATAGAAAATCCACCATCTCAGAGCGACGGAGCGTCACCTGCCGTATGAGATCACACCGTGTTACCAGCCACCCGACACAGGCGAACGCGCTCCGCTTTAAGCTTTAAGCCAGACAGACCGGTACTCAATTTACCTATACCCCAGAGGGATCAAAGGCTGAGTTGGCCTTGGCAGTTGGTTATATATGGTTTTTCTGTGTGCAGATACCGGTCACCCATCCAAGTAGTAACCATCTGATAGCGACACGACTGCGAGTCGAACCCACGACCTCGTCATCATAAGTCCGACTCGCTACCGCTATGCCACTAAGCCATTCAATAGAAATAATAATCAGAATAAAACCGGCAGAAAAAAATATTTAAACAACAAAACTAACAATGAGACATATACAAATAAAATGTAATCGGTGAACTGCAAATAGCAAAGTGATGTAAAAACAAGCTGAAAATAATTATTGAAAATTAATAACAGATAGCGATATACTTAGACTAGATTTACAAAAGCATCAGAAGAAACAAGAATTAACACTTGACCGTGAACTAAAAATTACATTGCAAAGAATTGAATTCATCTTACACCGTCGAAAAAGATTTTAAGAACGGATTAAGCAATCCACCCACAGCTTAAGTATTTTGTTGCAAATTCATTTTTAATTTGTAGTAGATCGATTAGCCAAAACAATTAAAATGGTTTACATATTTAATTAACTCCACAGCTCACTATTAACTCTACGTGCTTTCCGATCTAAGTCAGGTCGGACTACTGTAATTCGCTAGATATGAGAGGTTAAGATCTGCTTACATTCATGAGCTGTTGCAACTGCGAGTTGCTTGCTTTAAGCGTGGACAATTCTTCACTGAGACTCGTCTGCATCTAGCGACATTCATTACGACAATCTATTGGCGGCACCAAATATCAGCAACTCCAGATATTTTACGAAATTTGGTCAGCTTTTGGTTTCTATTTTTTTTACATTTTATTGCAAGATGTCCTGTATTTCCTGACCTACAAAAACACGGAAACATTGTGTTATTATTTTTTTAGCTGTGCTTAGCAATTTAGTTTTTATAATGTTGAAATTTATTAAAATCATTATGCATTGTGCATTCAGCCATCCCTAAAAAACGCATAGTAGGCCTATATATTGTGTTCTGCCATTCCATCTGTCTCGCTTCACCATTTGGTGCAATTCACAATTATTAGTGTGATTATACAGTTTTAATTACCTCCGCCAAGGAGGTTATGTTTTTGCCAGACTTTGTTTGTCTGTCTGTTTGTCTGTCTGTGTGTCAGCAAGATAACTCAAAAAGTTATGGACAGATCTTTCTGAAATTTTCTGGGAATGTCGGGAATAGCAATAACTACCAGTGATTCAATTTTGGGGGTGATCCGGAAGGAATCCTGGATTCTGGATCACTTTGAAATTTTCGTTACCATTGTTTTCAATGTGGCATAAGGGAAACCGCTGCAAAACCAAAGATGGTGCTGCCACCTAGCGAACAACATTGCCTTGGTGAAGATGTGCGGGCTCTGACTGCTTTCTAGTTAATTACAGAGTTTTGTCTATCGCATCGCAACATCATATCTCTGGTGCAATTTTGAAGACCGAAGATCAGATGTAAAGCGCACACGAAATCAGGCAAAGCTAAAGCTTATGTACGAAATGCGCCGTGAACGAAATGTGAATAACGAGTCACAATAAAACGACCAGGATCACCAACTAGACGCGTAAACAAGCAACGACGGTGAACGGCATGCAAACGTCACATTAACTTACAAAAACTACTTTGTTATTCACTTATTTTATTTCTTTCATTCACTAACTCTCCTTTTTCTTCTTCTTTTTCTTGTTCTACTACTACTACTACTACTACTACATTACTACTACTACAACCTGTCGTGCTTCGGAGACCTCTCTGTCAAGCAGGCTCGTCTTGTCTTTCTCGTGTTTTAGCGCCATGTCCAGCCGTGTGTTCTCAAGTTCCATGCGATGAACTGTCTCTTCCAATTCACGCTGCAGTTCAACAATTCACAAGCTGTCTTTAAACAGACTCATACAAACGTTGAAACGGTATTTAAGTTACAGTTAAATCTTATCTGAATACAAGCTTTTTAAATGTTTTTTGATGTTTCGGCAACGCTGCTGCCTTCTACGGAACTGCTGCCCACTGTAGCGACATCTAGCGGACAGCCATTCCAGAAAAGGCAGCAGTGATTGCTGAAACGCCAACAAAGCATTAACTAAAGGTTGTATTCTGGTGAAATATAAACGCAGCTGTCTATAGCTGTTCAGGTGAACCCATCACTAAACTATAGAGCGTCTCCTGCCATGTGGATCTCACGGTGTCACCTGTCATCCGACACAGGAGACCATCCCATCTGAACCCCAGCCAACCAGATTCGTACTCGATTTCCCAGACAAACGGGAGAGTGGGAAACCGAGCTAATTTTGGTGGTTTGTTATATATCGAGATGATTTACTTACTTGTCTACAGATAGTCAGCCATCGAAATACTAAATGCTTGATAGCTACCCAAATGGAAGTCAAACCCACAAACTCTTGATTGTAACTTCGAAGGTCTCACACCCCATACACCAAGGAACCTTTAATTTGAATTGTACGAATTTTAATTTCTCAAACTCACACATTTTGTTAGACATTTTAAAATGCCAAAGAATAAAAAACAAGCCAATTTTAAAAACGCGGTTACATTCGTGATTTTTTGGGATGAATGTTGAAATTATAAATTTATAAGTCACGAATTCTCAGTTGCTTCTATCCCCCACATCTGGAATCAAGATCGGGCGCAACTTCCCCTCCCCCCACTTTCGGAC
>Ga0209454_1002535_pt1 | contig 12480 bp, 7 predicted proteins | sample WorMetHERISLAND1_2_FD_187400 | JGI IMG/M metagenome (GOLD analysis project Ga0209454, IMG submission 187400) | Marine gutless worms symbiont microbial communities from Max Planck institute for Marine Microbiology, Germany - Olavius geniculatus... | ecosystem: Host-associated > Annelida >...
GTACGTGGGAACGAAAGTTCCTGTTACCGACAAAGTCAATGTGGTTGCGGTCTTGCGGACTGTCGAGCAGAACGACAAATGACAGAATCTGGAGCTGTGGTCTGCCCGGGTGACACAAAGCTCATGATCGCGTTCTATGACGCCAAGTCGTGAAAACAGCTGTACGCTGCAGTCGCTGCAGGAACACGCTATAGGACATGATGATGATGATGACTGGTAATGACTGATGATGACGACCTTATTATTATCATTGTCATTCACATGTTGCACTTAAAGTACAAGAAATTTGAGCTAGTGCTCACGAGACGCGCGAAAGCCTATAGCAGTTCCTGTTCGCAAATTGTCTTTGTTTATCTCCAGCCATTTCGTCGCATTTCACTCTTGAAGTGTGCGCCGCAGCCACAGATCGCAAAAATCAATAAAACCCATTATTATGGGAGTTCATGATCTTTCAAAGTCATCGATGTTGATACGACTAAAAAGCTTGTCACTAGTGCTTGTTGTGATATGCAGCATGCCCATGCCTGTCTGCAACCGCTTAGACGAAAGACTGGCCAACAGCGGTAAAATAACGACTTTTACGGGGGGAACGCTGGTGGATGCCCTTTTGCGCAGGCTTCCTTGAACCTAGAAAATGGAGGCTTGGACTTTCGAAATCTACGTTCAATGCTGAAAATTTCACTTGCAGCTCGTCCTTGTTTATTTCTATATTAATTTTGGCGCAATTCGCTTTTGAAATGTGTCTTGCAGCCAAAAATCGCAAAATAATTTATAAAAAAAACTCTATTTTGGTGTTCAAGGTCATTCAAAGTCATTGCTCTGAGTGTTAACCGAAAGCCCTTGTAGGACTTTCCATTAGCGATTAGGCCTTATCTCGCACCGTTTCTGAAATATAGCGACTTATTGGCTAAAAATTGCAAATTTTCTCTACTCCCCTCTCATTTAGCGCTCTTGCTCGGGGTGATTTCTTTCGAAATTATGGAAAGCTTTACGGATCCTAAAACTAGAGTTCTCTAGGCAGTCGACGGTAAAGATTTGGTGATTCTAGCTTGCAGCGTTTTGACTGATCTACCCGTGTGACGGAGGGACGTACGGACAGACAGACGGACAGAATGACGCGCTGCAGCAATACCTGCTTTCGCGCGTAAAATGTAGCCGCCCATAAGACCAATTAAGGCGCCCATTTAAATCTTGACGTTATGTTTCCTGTCTCTGCTATCGCTTATACAGTGCAGGCAGGCAAATGATTCCAGTTCGTCGTGTTTAGAGCGTGCTCGTTGGTTTGTTGTAGAAAATGTGTGCCGACGAATGGCGCCCATCACGTGTCGAGTCAGAGTGTATCAAGGGTGATGGCGTCACTTTCTACTACCCCGACGTCAACTGCAGTCCTTTCCTTGGCCGTCCAGCCGGTACTTACCATAGCAATCACAAAATTGTTATTATTGTTGCGCATAGAGCACAGTGTAGATTACATACAATGTGTCTCAATAAAAAGTCGCCTGCTAGAATAATAAGATCGATATCAGCTGTTGCGTAGATTAAAGAACTTGTCGCATAGCACAACAGACTTTTCGTGTCCCCTAGAAATTTTATTTGTCGAGTGCTCTCGTACAAACGCATGAAACTCCTTCAGTGGTAGAATACGCTCGACAATGTCTGACACTATAATGGCACATACAGCGCAAGGCGTTTGGACTTCCGAGTTCTGATAGCAGACTCACCGTCTATGCATTATATGCACTATAATCACAGTGTAGCACGGTAGTGAATAAAGTTGTTGTAAGGGCGACTATCAAAGTCAATGGGAAACCCCAGATTTTGGGCACGCGTAGCCCCCAAACCTCTGAATCAATCGACTTAAAATTTGACTTGGATGATTACGTCGGTGGTCTGACCCTACGTGTCAAAAATGGTACAAATCGGCTCAGCAGGGTCGGCGGGGCAAAGGGTGAAATATAATGTTCAACTGGGTTATTTTTTACTTTTCTTGCCAACCTCTGGAGAACACATTTTTGGGAGTACCTCCGCATTCTTTGCACTGGATGACGTGTTTCGGTAGGGATTGATTTTCTAGGATGTCTCAACATTTATCTTTCATATTTCCTCCTTACATCCGCCAAAAAACCGAAAATTTTAGGCCCATTTTTGGACTTTGAAAGTGCTTTTAGCTAAAGAACTGTGTGCTGCATTTTTAGAGCAGTCTTTATACTGTTGGAGCGAATGGTTAGAAGATGGATATCGCTTCTTTTTACTAGCGGAAGCTCAAAATGCTCCTAAATACGTCTTGGTATGCATTACTTATACGTATGCTTTATAAAGTTAGTTATGTTTTACCAGATTGAGATTTGACTGCATTTGTTTCGTAAATACGACAATTTTTTGAAACTTGAAAATGCTATTTGTTCAAGACTATTTACTTGGCTATTGAGTGTTGTTGTTGAGTTTACGTTAAAATTGGCTGTTTTTTAAAAAAATTTTTACGGTATACTTTGCAACATTACTGATTATCTTATTAAAAAATTTTTTATAGGGTAATCAGTACAGATTTGATCTAACCACGCCTAGAAGGCTACATTGTGCTGTCAAGAACTGCCATTTCTGCTTCCTCTTATGTAAGCCTTATCTTTTGTAGATCTTTGTTCACTGTGCCCCTTCAGTTTGCTCTTGGTCGACTTGGTCCTTTCTTGTATTTTGGTATACCTCACAGTACAATGCTTGTTGATGATCCGTTCGTATCACATGTCCCAGCCAGCGAGGTCGTCTTCCTGTCTGTATTTTGTCCATTGTTTGTTGTCCAGTTTTAGCTCTGATCTCCATGCTTCTCGTCCTGTCTTTCCGAGAGTTTATGCATATGTAGTAGTTATCTCGCTGAACGACAATAAAAAGTAGTAGTATCCGTCGTCTCTGCGTGTATTGTTACAGCGTTTGATAGAAGAAGGTCATCACTCGGCGTCGTCTGGTGGTGATCATGGTTATGACGGTGAGTTCCTAGGCTACTTGTACTTCAGTGCCGTCAGTCCACTCGGAGCACACGGCAATCCGCCCACGCCCGTCACGTTCGTCGAGATGCATATGAAACACAGCGGTCAGTCAGACAGTAACTTTACAGTAATATCAATATTAATCGTGCTTCTACGTAGCACCATAGGATACGGTTGCGACTTCAGCGCTGCAACTCGCTCTCGTGATATTCTTGTCGCATGTAATTTTAATGGCCATCACTTCTGGTCGTATTGATAATGAGACTGTACGTCATACAATGCTAGTATCTGGTCTATAATCAGTCTCACGTGTTTTTCATGTGATTTTTTATCGCAACTTCTGTTTTGTAAACCGGTTTCTTTATCGGTCTTGGTCTGTCCTGCTTCCATGTTTGGATTGCTAAATAAAGCAGTATAATTGCGGCTTATAATACGCGTACAAAACGTATTATTTTCAACATTTGAAGAAAAATTCATATTTTTGATGCTAATTCCTACTCGTAAGTGCTCTTGTGCTGCTACTGATTAAGCAATTTTGGGAACAGCAATCTGGACCGTAAAACATTTTATCGGCCTCAGCTGTTTTTAGGCTATGGGATGTACACATGTATACATACAATAAAAAAAGAAGTGTTCACTTCATTTTGCCGTCGCCTCCAATCACTTTGCACACTTTGCTGCTTTTCTGTGTAATTATTCACAGCCATTAAGCTTATATTAATAGGTATTATGTTTTTATTAAACTACTACGAGGGCTGAGAAGCCAGAGGCGAGAACTGGCCTGAGCAGTCTAAGAGCACTCTAAGAACATGCTGCATTGCGTTAGAACGTTACTGAGATTATCTGAGTGCGTATACAGCTCAGAATATAACGGCAGCTAACCGGAAGATTGATCACGTGTCGCGATACAAAACGATGACTAAGGGATAGTAGAAGCTTCTATAACGAGCTGCAATCGCTTGGCCTACTGCACCAAGTACTACTGCTGCTGCTGCTGCTGCTGCTGTCTGCATAACGCATCGTCGGCCACCGCGTCGTACATCAATTAAGTCAGTTTCCCGCCGCGCGCGTTGCCCATGGATATTTCCCGTTCGCCGGATACGGGTCTAATTAGAGGTCAGATCATTAGCGCAGTGACGGAAGTGGTTCGAACGTCGATCGGGACGCGGAATGGAAAGCAGAGCGGATGAGAGACGCGCAGCAGCAGCAGCAGCAGCAGCAGCGGCGGCAGCAGCGGCGGCTGCGGCGGCGGCGACGGCGGCGCAGGGTTCAAGACGTCGGCTTTACTCACTGGCATTCAGTGAGCGTTCATCCGCAAAAACTGCAGCGCGATGTTTAATTACGAATGGAAGCCAACAGTCGGCCGAGTGCTAGCTAGTGCTGGCTGCCTGGCTCGCTGGAGTTCTCGTCCGATCAATTTCGCTGCAGACCTGACGAAGCGTAAGAACACATCTAGATAGACGAGTGCATGTGTGTGTGTGTGTGGGTGTGCGACTGTGCGTCTCTCAGCCTCTGTGACGGTTTGCACCATTACATGCTGTTGTAGACAACGGTGCGATTTTAACGCCGACTCGATAACGGTGCACGATATCTGAGAGTCTGGCTGTCTCGCACGTATACGATAAAATAAATTGAACTACACTTAGCTTGCACTGTTACCGTTTTCTTATTTTTCGGCAGCAGTCGTGCGTCATAAAGCAAACGACGTATAGTCCAGGCAATCTAAGCGTGATTTAATTACTATTCCGCACTGTCTAGAGTGGTATAAGCTCGAACTGCGTTTTTGCTTACCTACTTCAGCAGTGTGGTAAAATAAAATGATTTTAGCTTGGACCGTTTTGATACAATCGCAGAGTGTGACGGACAGACAGACGGAAGAACAAACGCCTTTGCGATAGCCAAGACACGCTTAACACTCCGTGCTGTCGCGCGTAAAAGTTAAAGTATCAAACACGGTTGCCGTCGACTCCCTTGCTGTTTAGGGCACGTGGCGCTACAAATTTTGCATGTGCTGCGATAAAACATGAAGAGTTGTTTCTCAGTAATGTGTGTTGTTATTTTTAATTCCATTTTATCGCACATTTATGAGCATCTTCACTGGCGTGGTCGCAACAGAATATTTATATATACAATATATTGCAATGCAATAGCGGCATTATGATAACAATACTTTTCTGCAGTTTTATTGTATTTTTTCGCAAAAGCATTATGGGACGATGCTTAAAGTTAATAAATTACGTGGGAACAGTTGTGCTGTACTATTATTTCTCCTCGTCGTGATTTTCGTCACGAATTAACAATTTGTCTTAAAATCGTTAGATTAATAGGCCTACCGATTTGATAGTAATCGTTTATTTATATGTCAGTTTAGATAGAAACAAACAATAAAAACAAAAAACAGAAACTAAAATTGACAAAAAATCACTGAGCAGAAGTGACGAGCAATCTGACTTTACCAAACCCGATCGACTTAAATCTACGTTTGGTTGGTTATTTATACACGCGTATTGAAGACGCGGCTTCATTCTACCGGTGCTGTTTGCATATAATTTTGATGAAGCTTCAGCCGCGTCTTCTAAGCTTCAGATGTCGATGGCAGGTGCGTTCCGGGAACGTGCAAGCTTGCATCGCCTGGTTGAAATGAATCCTAACAGCTACTATGACAAGACAGAGCATTGCAGTAGCCTACATTTCGTAGAAAAACGCTTGGTCTCTGTTATTTATTTGCTACCGTTGCTTATCGATCAGCCTATTATTTGTAGGTATGCATGTGGATATTATCATTATAAGAGTAAGGTGTGGCACGTTTGAAGGCATGTAGTGTACAAATGCTTCCGATCACTCCACCTGCTTTTTACTGTAGGCCTATAATTACAATAAGCCTAGTTCATGCTAGTTGATATAGCACTGAACAGAAGCAAGTTACAATCTCGGAAGTGGCAGCGGACTGACATGAGCTCATGATACCGCAGCGCACTATGCAGCCATACATTGGCCGCGCCCGCGAAAAAGTGGACCCGCGGTGCAGTTAGCGTACATACCACCGCCCACACTTAGTCATCACCCTTTAGCTCGTAAACTGCTACTCATTTTCTATCCCGCTGAGGGTAGGAGGCTGAGTTGACCAAAATATTCGTATTCGTGTATGCTTGGCGTCGTTTGTGTGACAACCAGGTCGCACGCGACTGACAGACAGACGGACAGACAGCAGTCGCAGCAGCAGACAGCCGCACGTTGCTCGGTAGGCTACCATGCTGAGGGACACGGACGAGTGAGCAAACTGAACGCATTGCTCTCCACGCCACTCCGTCAGTCCGTTATGCGTTGCAATACAACGCCGTCTTGTACGACAGCTCGAGTTGTTTAGTTGTTTCTGACATGTTGAGGGACGATGGACAGATGAAGCTGCTTAGGGCGCTGACACATATGTGTAATAAAATACACCAAGCTTCGTCGTCCGGTTTATGTTTTATTTTCGCCACATTGCTCAAACACTACAAAAATGGGAGGTTTGTCAATCAATCAATCGCTCACTTTTTTAAACCATAGATGTGAAAAACGATTTTGCGTTTTTTTATATTTTTGTTACGTTGTTACGTTTTTAACGTTTTCTAAATATTTTTTTAACATTTAATTTTTTTTTTAAAAAACGTGCATTGAAATGCTTATCAAGAACTATAAAAACCACTTTTAAAACCATAGAAACGAATTAATTGGTCATAGTGATGGTAGTTTACTTTGTTAGTCCAAATGTACCAAATAAAAGTTGTTTTTGTAGTGTATTTGGTTAGTCTACGTGGTATGGTCTTATGACCACACGGTTAAATTGAAATTAAATAAAGTTCTCTTAATCTAGACTATAGTTCCAGGTATACTGCATCTACAGCATTAGGCATTAGGCAAAAAGTTAAACAAATTATGACCAACGTTTTTTATTCAACGTTTTTAAACGTTTTTTTATTTTTACTACGTTTTTAAACGTTTTTAACGTTTTTAAATTTTTTTTCTGGAACGTTTTTACATCTATGTTTCAAACAGCGTGGTCATGTACATGTTAGACAGACAGAGAAGCACACGCAAGACTAGAAAACACACAAAAAATGAAAAGAACAATAAAAAGAAAACGGCGATGAACATATGCGATAAATTGCGATAATACGGCAATTGTAGTTAAACAAGCTGGCCCACAAATATCTCACTTTCACTTAAAATCAAACGAATATTGAAATTAAGAGAACGGTATCAAAACTAAGTATACCTTTAAGTACTAATTATTGTGATTGTGCTGCCACTATCGTTGTAGTGTAATGTATTCCGTATTTTTTATTTGTTGTGCCCAAACTCGCCACGTGGTCATACGGGCGTGTCGGAATAATCGACAAAACGGTCCGATAACCATAAAACACGTCGTCAGAAGCGGACTTGGGTGATCGACAACGAAAGAGAGATAGGCCTGTCATTGCTAGACCCAAAGACAGGTTGAGCGTTGTTGGACTACTAACAGACTGAGATTTGCAACCGAGCAGACCGAGTCAAGTCTTAAGTTCTTAACTTGTCAATCCGTCATCTAATAAGGACATCTGGCTGTCTCAGTTTAAACCAATGTCCAGTTATTATTATGCGGCCCTCCTAATTGGCCGATTTACGAGTCTTGCCCGTCCGCTTGTTTGTCCGTCTGTCCGTCTGTCCTGTACGAGCTCCTAATTTGACAGCAAAACAAAAAAAATCAAAATTGGTGTGATTATTTGTCAGGAAAAAGTAACCGCTTTGCCAATCTGTAGCGTGAAAGATTAGAGATCAGAGAAACGGCCGCAATGTTTTTTTTTCTTCTACCATTTTCTGTTATCTTCGGCAAATGAAATTTTTTATTGACGCAGTTTGTTTTTGTGTGAACGCAGTGAATGTTATACACGTTAACAAATTAGTAAGTAACCATTTGTATTGGATGAATAATTGCAGCCTAACAGTTACTGTTTTAACATAGGAGTTTAAAAAAAGTGTTTTATGCCAAACTGTGCAAGATAGGCCTAGTTATTTCTTATGTGTTCATATCGCAATGCCAGCGCGGTGTTCTAGATCAGGTGAACATTGAAAGTGATATTCATTGAATTTTCAGTAGCCAACATGCGATATGGCTGATGAGCGATCGGATGAATTTTTACTCATCCTGAGCATCCTGAGCTGAGATCAACACCGCCGTGACGTCATCATTTCTTCGTTACCGAGACCAAGTGTAAATTCTAGGGCCGTTGATACTCGACTAGGGAGTGAAACCACCCTGTAAATGGGTCTGACCAGTGTTGGAATAAATTCGGGGCTGACATCATAGTATTATTCTTTTATCCGTTTACATCAAACTGTGGCAAACCGTGTGGGACTTTAGGGCTTGTGAAACCCTAGCAACATTCGACATATTATACGCTGTATTATTTAGCGCATTAATAAATATTTTGTATTCAGCAAAAAATGGTAGCCAAACCAGTAATAAAAGCAAACGTCGTATGGCCTTAACTAGCAGAAGATAGTCAGTGTTTTACTGTACGCTAGCTGCATCATAACGGGGGCCATAAAACTGCTGCGTTAGACTATCAGAAATAAAAGATCACAGCTTGAGAGTGACAATATAGATGACTTTTGTAAAACTTTTTAACTTTATCAAATTTTGGAAAAAACCAAAGTCAGCAAAATGTGCCCTATACCCGCTATTTCTTCACTGGGGGTCTTTTCGTTTTGTGTGTGTGAGTAACCTTCTGAAGAACTACGCTTTTAAGAGTTTCTATTTGCTTTTGGTCTAGTCTTTATTGACCGTTCTTCACTTTCGTGTGCAATGAATTCCACGCGTACGCCGGATGAGGCTTTTCGCTGGTTCTCCGACGAATGAATTGTGCTCAAATAGGTCTACCAAGGATTATCAGTCGTTAGGCAGAGATTGCATTGCATTGCATTTAATGCCGAGCTTTTCTGTTTGTCATAGGTCTACTCTTATGTCCATTCTCAGTCACAGAACTTTTGAAATGTTGGTGAAATTCAAGAATACAGAATTGGGAATTTTGTGAAGTGCACATATTTATTTCGTATGCATTTTCAGCGATAAACATGTAAACTTTTTTAAATTTTAGCAAATTCATGATACTTTACATGTTTTGACCAACCACTGTTAATTGAATATTTCATCTCAATCAAATGTATACGCACACAGCAGTAAAATTGGTGAATGTTAGAAATAAATAAAACAATATTAAGCTTCAATGCAACATTTCGTCGTACACAGTAAAACTGTGTAATTGAGCAGTACGTAATTCAACAACCGCGTAAAAAAAGTTATTTATTCGACATGCTCGAAGTAATTGTCTTGCGCGATATTACACGCTATCGACGGAATTGCGTTGCAACTGAGCAGCGATGTCATTAAGCGTGTGGCGATGAAGACTTTGCAACAGCGGCTCGTGTGAATACGTAGCAGTAGCATCCAGTGTCGTGAAAAATGTAGGGCCCAGGATACAAGTGTGTAAAATTCGTCATGTGAACGCCGGAAAACGTTCAAACACATCCATAGATTCACCCATTCGTTCAGTTGTCTCAGGCAACGAGGCTCGTAAAACAGTAAAAGCACAGAACGCAAAAATGACATGCTGTGACAAAACCTAATAAAAATCGAACAGGACATGAAAATTATTATCGTCGAAAGAATAGCGACACGTTTTTAGGGCGCCGTCATTTGTATTTATGAAACACCTCGCTATATAAGCAATCAATCATCATGGCTCTGGTCATGTGCTGATGCTGGACAGTGAATTACGTGTAGATCTAATGCGTGTGTTGGCAGAGAAGGGAACGTGTTTCGACGAGACAGACAAATGCCGTCAGTTCGCGTCGGACGGGCGTTGTTACAGCCGTGATGAACCGGACCGACATTACTCCAACTACTGTCTGCGCTCATGTGGCATGTGTGGTCGGTTGACGTCTTTACCACGCTAGTATTATTAGGCGAAATCGCTCCTTGCAACGCAACTGCGAATCCACCTATTCCTACACATTTCTCCGCAGCGTGGTCTGTCTCTCTATCGTCTGTCACATTCGTCCTTTAGATGCTATTTGGCAGGTGCACTAGCGGGATCCAGTGACTCATTGTGTTAGACGGGGATTCCTGCCCCCCGCCCAACTAATGGGGATATTTCGGGATCAAACAATATTGCAAATTGTGACCAAGCCGTCAGTCCCATACTGCCATACTGCCACCTGGCGAATACAAATGAGGAGCAATTTTTCCTTTAGCCAAATTACTTTGGTTACGCTGTCTTGTTTGTCTGCCCATCCGTCCGTCCGTCTATGCAAAAGTAGACTTTTGGTTGAAACAAAGTAGGTGCCATCTAATAGTTAGATCGACGGCCGCATAATGGATTGACCCTGGACCAACATAGTTCTAATTTCCCTGTCAAGTACGTTTGAGGTAATTCGAAGAGCGTGCCTTAAGCGTAGCAGCTTCGCAGACATGGAACAATCTTCCACACTTTAGGGCCTACGTGCGCGCAACCAACAACACTGTGACACTTTCAAGCATATACCATTTTTTTTATTTTGTAGATTTTATCAGCAGCCGTAGGCTAGTGATCTTTACGTGGGCATGCCTGTAACTCTGTATGTACCCTGAAGTTGTTAGATTGGTCAGCTCGGCTGTTAAATCCTCTCCGTCGGATATTGGCTTGCGATTGCTATATAGCGACTCTTATTGTCAAACAGTGTGCCTGTGCGATTCCGCGTGTCTGTCTGTCTGTAGCTTGGCTATTGCATAAAGCAGTCGTCGTCTATTGGCTCAATGTTGTTGTTGTTGTTAATTTAGCTTGTCGTTTGTCTGTCTTCTCTCTGTCACATTCGTGCACTAAATAATTATTTCAAATAACTTGTATTCCACTGACGTTTCTATGACGACACCACTATGAAAATGGTTCTGGTTTTTTAGTTAGTGGTTATTAAGTTTATTAGGCCTATATTATTTCCTGACCAGTTTTGTTTTTCTATTATTCACCACAGTGTCTATAGTGTTATAATCGTCTATAATCTCATTCCAGCCAAACGCGACCACTGTAACGTTTCTCGTCTGTTTACCGCACGCATGTCCACGCAGAACACACGATCGGTTCAGAACACACGATCGGTCACAATCATTAAATAAGTGCGTTTCGTCATAGTCCAGGGCAGATATAATATTTCTTTACACTGTACAATACAATACAATACAATGGAGAATTTGCATTTAAAAACTACACACAAACTGTCAGTTTAATCTAGCACATAAACTAAAAAGAACTGAAATGTTTAAAAGAAAAATGAAATGAGAGATACTGAGAATAGATATACTGTTAAATGTAAAACTGACAAAATTCGAAAAATTTCTGAAATAAAGAAACCTAAATATGAAAAAACTGAAAAGGTAAGAAAAAATTAAAAAACCAAAGCTCGGAAAAACCTGAAAAGAGTAAACATAAAAACCGTGAGCAGGTCCGAATAACTGTGGAGTCAGTCCGAAGGGGTGCCAGATGTCTATGGAGGATAGGATTTGAAAAAAAAAGTTTTGAGATTGGAATGAAAGAATGATGGGGTGATGGATGACAAAAGTGGTGATGGTGACGCTGACGAGGTGAGATGATCATGGAAGTATGGTGAGTCAGGAGGAGATAGATCAGGACGTGGCTGACGAAGTGAATGAGGGAGTTGATTCCAAACTTGCACAGAGAAAGGAACGACTGGTAATTTTTAAGGAGGAATGAGTAGGTGGATGAGCAAGAGTAACAGCAGATGAGGATCGAGTGTTATGTCGTGTTTGGAAAGAGATTAAGTTGTACAGGTAAGAAAGTTGAGCGGTATAGGAAAATTTAAAGGTAAGAGAAAGAATTTTATATTTAATACGTTTATTTATTTTTAGTTAAAAAGAGATTTAAAAATAAGAGTGGTATGACTAAATTTATGAGCTCTGATGACAGCACGAGCAAGGGAGTTTTGGATGTGCTGAAGACGATTTAATTGAGGTTTAGGAAGATTATAGTGTGAGATGGAGCTTGCTCTGCACTATGCGACCTTGCTACATAGTTTCCTAAATTCCTAGTGCGCAGTAAGACATGACTGACGCCTTCGCCCGTGGTGAAATTTCGTGGGAGTAAAATCGTGAATAGTTTGCTAAGAAAGACCACAGTCAGTTGCAGCTTGCAGCTGTATCTCTCTCCCACCCCATACCGCAGCCGCTGTCGCCTTACCTAGGCCTAGACTTACGTCACTTCCGGTCGATGCAGTCCATTGTCAGCGAGACTTCCCAGACTCAGTCCATTCACGATTTCTCAACGCTGACCACAGCTGAACCGCTAGGCTATGGGCGGAAATGCTGGGCCTATGGCCGTGGAAAGCAGGCCAGCCAAATTCATATTTAAGCTTCCACGTCATCTAGCTCTTCCTCTTTCTTTCTGGATCACTGGCTTTCTGTCTGTGCTGGCTGGGACTGCTGGAA
>Ga0209454_1002536_pt1 | contig 12478 bp, 5 predicted proteins | sample WorMetHERISLAND1_2_FD_187400 | JGI IMG/M metagenome (GOLD analysis project Ga0209454, IMG submission 187400) | Marine gutless worms symbiont microbial communities from Max Planck institute for Marine Microbiology, Germany - Olavius geniculatus... | ecosystem: Host-associated > Annelida >...
GGCCTATCACATGACAACTTTTATCATATTTTTACTAGTTACTAGATTTTAGGCAATCACACATTCCAATTTTGTTGCTGTTATGCTGTTATCATCATTAGTGTTCATTGACGTGCTTGTTTCTGCAATATTTGTACATAATCTTGTGGACTTTTTTAAATCCTTATATTTACTGTATGTTAAGCCTAAATTGTGCACATGCTTGCGTTCTGTCAAGTTAATGTATTAAACGAATATGATGATGATGATGATGATGAGCCGGGCAAAAGGCAAAAGGCAAAACGGTCCGCTGCAGCAGACAAAACATTTTTTGGGTTTACTTGGAGAGTTGTTCTCGCAGACTTTTTGCTTGAAGGACATACTGAAAATAAACAATATTACCAGGCATTATTGTCTGATTGATTACGACCAGCAATTCCCAGGAATTGACCACGTTTGCTGCAGAAATGTGTCATTCTTTAAAATGGCAGTGCCCCACCTTGCGATAGGCCAATTAGACGGTTAAGAAAAAATTGAAGAAATGGGCTGGAAACTGCTACAGCATTTGTCATGCAGTTCAGATTTCGTTCCAAGTAATTTTCATTTGTTTGGACCACAGAGCGAATCACTTGGAGACATTAAACTTAAAAACGATACAGATGTTTTACATCATTTTGTCCGGAAATTTCTACAATTGCCAATACAAACTTAATGATACAGGTTCCAGCCGACTTGTAAAAAAATGGGAACATTGCAAGGAGAATATGTTGAAAAATAACATAACTGTCAGAAATGTGCGATTTACTGTCGTTGTATTAAGGATATAGTTCTGGAACTTATTGAACGCCCCTCGTAGTCTGTAGGCTTGTTTTGTAGCATTCGAAATTGATCACACAACTATCAAATTTATTCGATCCTCGTCCATCGTCGTCGTGCTAAGTGTTTCACCGTCATTAACAGCGCATTGTTCGCACGCAAAGATGGTGACCACTGCACATCCAGCACTCGTACGCGTCGCTGATTCCGATGCTAGTCCACAAAATCAGTCGTAATTGTGACAGAATCCGGCGACTGATTAGCAACAACGAATGAGCTACGATACTCCTTCTAACTTCAGCTTTGTCAGCTTTGTCGGCTTGAAGGAAAGGTTATTGTTGAAGTCTACAAAGCTGCCGGTTTACGACACAAGCCAGTCACTCCATCTTGCACTGTCGTGAGTTTAGATAAAACTTAAGTTCGAAATATGCGTGAATAAACGTCAAATAAAAACTGCAGATGAGCAGTCAAAAAATGTCTGTACGCCACTACTACAGAGAACACGTGGAAGTGATAAACCAGTTTTTACATCCCGGTTAATTTTTTCATGTGCATTTTATTTCTGCAGTAAAAGTTTACAGCATGCATATGAATTTATTGAGCGTGTGGTAGACAGAGACTGTCGGCTACGGTTGGTGAGGTTTTGGCGTCAAGTAGTAGGTGGGTATAGCCGTAAGCGGCCAATGCTTGCAGAATGACGCTTGCGGGACGGTGATTATGGTTGTTATAGGCCCGGGCTGAGTCCAGTCCAGTCTGCCAGCAGTTCATGGCGAGCGTCGCAAGCTGTCGTTCGCTGCGAGAACCATAAACGTTTGTCGCAAACACACCCACGGCACTATAACGCCGTTACACTCACATATACACCCGGCCTGACCCTGCGACCACTCGCCACGCTCAGCTGCCGCAGTCGTCGCCGTGATTGTCGTTTAAACGACGATTTACTGCCTGAGCATGCGCCGATCGAACAATAAGAAACATTACATCGAAACATTCGACAGTCACGGGGCCTGCCGACGTCACCGGATCCAACTTAAACAGTGAAGTTCAAAACAGTGCATTGCGAGCAGTGGACGCTTTTCTGCCGTTCGATTTCACCATTTATTTTACGAATGCCGTTAGATTTCAGTTCTATATAAAATGCTTACATTTATTTTTAAATGTTTAAATACCGCGAGTTCTGATCTGCTAAAAGTCTACAGCAATCCTTGTACGCTAAAAAAGAACTTAGACGATGAGTTCTTGGGTAAGACAGAAGGGGGAGGCACAAAAGAGCGAGAGCAAATAGGGGAAACAGCGATTGTTTTCCAGACAGACGTTGTTGACCTTTTTGAATTTTGTCATTTTCCTAAAGCCAGTAAAACCGGACGCGGCTGAGCGCTGAAATGTTGGGTCGGGGGCGAGAAGCCGGGAAGTGGAAGCGGAAGTAAGACCAGCAGCAGCAGCAGCCGTCACGCCAGCACTCGATCTACATAGACGTGATGCTGTAAATTGTCTACGTGTTCACTGATGGACACTCACCACTGACCGGTCGCAGATCATAAACCAAGCTGCACGACTAATGCCGCCCTCTCTGGTAACATCGCGCTTTTCCTCTTGTCGGCGCGTTGCCGTAATTTGTCTCTTCAAAGATCGCCGACTGCTCGTTGCAATACCACTGCGAAATATAGGCCTACACTTCCTTTTTGGTTCACGATTTATTCGTTTCTTCAATTTCGTTGTAATCATGCTTTCTCACCGTTATGTTATTCGCATATCGTTTTAGCCTACCGTATTTAAGTAACAGTCGGGCTATTGGCATGGTTGTCGTCGTCTGTCCGTCTGTCCGTTTGTCCGTCTTTCTGACACGGATGTATTGTGCCTAAACAATAAGTCGTGAGAATCGGCGATGGTACCATTCATCAAATAAGGCGGTAGCGACTTCCCATAGGCTGGCAATAGTAACTACGTCTCCATCTGCAGCGATTTGGCCGCAATTTTTAAAGAAAAGTTTCAAGCTATAAGAGGCCATATCTAGGAAATGGTAAGAGATAAGGCCAAGGTTGCTACTAATCACTAATAAAACGTGGCATACGCCCTTTCAGTTAAGATGAAAATCATCGATCTTAAAGGACCTTCAAAGTCACTGGCAACCAGAACGGTCGGCTGACCTAGCGACAGCTGGGCTTCTTGTTTATTATTACTAATGTTTAGACGGCATTTTTAGTCAACATTTCAGCCCTTGTTGTTCTAACCATCCTCACCTATTATTGTTTGCGTTAAATAGTTGGCGATCTAATTAAATTTTTGAACTTTCGCTTAAACGTCACAATAACGTGTGGTTTGGCGCATGCCTAAAATTGCTTATTTGGCAAAGAACAATGTAACTAACCAAGAGTATGAACTTATTTGTGACAATGGCTCAATCAGAATTTTACTCTGTGGACCTTGATCACTGCAATTCTCAACAGTCAATCCATCACTCCATCACTCATTCAGTCACACTTTCGCTACTATCGCTACAGACCGATTTGTAAACGTCAGCTATTCCCAATGACGCACGAATCATATTCAACTGACAGCTTTAACTAATTCTTTTGCAGATCTTTTTTTGAATTTTTTTGCACTTTAACTACACATAAAATTTTATAATTTTTTAAGCTAAAAAGTCAAAAAAAATTAAATTTACGGAAGTATATACGCGAGTTGCTGAATGTCGTCTTGTTATTATGTTTGATCTCGCAAAGTAAAGTAACATTGTTGTTAACTGATTGAAAGCAAGTTACGTCTCTTTGGACATAAACATGCCGTATGTTCAATGACAGGAACCCAAAGACACTGCTGTTGGGAAGATGGACGCCAAGAATAAAAAGAGGGGGAGGGTGCACACAGAATGTGGACAAACGATGTTGCAAAGTGGTGCGAGACAAATCTGCACAACTGAGCCACTTACCACAGGACCGAAGCAACTGACAGAAGATGGCAAAGCAGGCGTCCGACGTCAATGGGCATCGAGCCCATGACTAATGATGATGATTATGATAACTATTGCTAACTTTTTCACTGACGGTGTAGTTTTAGCTCAACTTTCATCATCATAAAATTATTCGACTAATTAACGAGTGTCGTTGTGTCAGATAACTGCGCATATACAAAGCTGCTGCATGAGTTCGTATATAAAACAACGAAATCTCATTCTCAACTACGTGACGACGACAACAGTATTAATTTTATTCAAGCATCATGGCAGTCCGCGGTGCAGTCGTTAACCATAACGCTGTTGTGGAAAGGTCAAAGGACTGTCGTAATTAACTGAGTTGCGCATCCTCCCACGTAGATGGAAGTGGATTCTTCGCGGCGTTGTTCCGGTTCCGCAGCAGGATATCGATCCATTGATTGCAACCTAATGACAGCCGACGATAATGATCGAACCTGATTTATCGAAGCACTCTTACTCCTCTCTGTAGAACTAGGCAGCTACGTGAAAAACTAGCACAGTGTCGTACTATCGCAGCGAACGATCGCGCGATGCGTTTATTTATGTTTACACTTTACAATCGTCATACGTCATGACGCCATACGTTACGTCAATGGTAAATAAATGACTGAAACTTTGAAGAGCGCAAACCCTACATAAGCCATTATTATTATAGCGCAATTACTTTGCAAGCAACGCAAGCCAGCGGTGTTGTGGACTCGTGAGTAAAAAATTCCCACGACAAAAATTTTTCGCCCAATTTTTGCATTTTGGATAACACTTTTCCGACAAGAATATTTTCTGAAATTTTTCCGACAGCCAAAAATTTATGCAGGGAGGAATTGCCACCTTTGGTCATGCATGTCGCCACTGATGCAAGCCACGATACATCGACATTACAGGCGGACGGAGAGACAATCAGTCGACATTTGTTGAAGTGATCACAGAAAGTCTGCATACGTAGATGTCATGGTTTGACTCGCAGTGTACAACAGTAGTCCCAGAAAGCTGCCGACTTTTCACGTTTTAAACGTTATCTATCTGTGTGAATGTCTGGCGATGACAGATCTTTACTGTTATTTTCGTCGACAATGTGGTCGTTTATCCAAATTGAACGTCCCTGAAGGATAAGCCAGATTATTTTAAGGTCCAATCGGTTGCCTGTAGCATGCCCGTAGTCCGCCTGTGGGGAAATAGTGGCGATCAAACGTCGTAACTCAATTGCATTCAAGAGACTGAAAGACGACGCGAAAATGATATAATCGCTCACTCGTTTTCCGTTCCATCTCATCTATCGCAGCAATAAAGCATCCGTGTATAACGCACCACTTAACAGCGCTTTATCTCTTGCTTCTCGCTAAAACAATTCTCTTCTCTCACATTTATCTATGATGCAAGTAACGGCCGAAAGTACAGTTTGCGTGTTTCATAAAAATGCAGAATTACATCTAATTATGTTTATCAACGTTGACGTGATAGCACTAAAAAGCTTCTTTCACGAAGCCTTTTTTCGTATATAAGTAACGCTGGAAACAAAAAGTAAAAAATATTCTAACAAAAAAAACACTTGCTTGCTCGTGTTGTCACGAATGATGGTTAAGTTTAGTGTTAACGCCATCAGCAGGAATTTGCGCTGAAGACTGACACTTTCTGAACGCGGCTACCGAACAAATTTTCGTATACTTTAACTTCAAATATAACACGTTATTATTAACATGTAAACCAACAACCAATCTCAGTGCGAATTAAGAGTAGCATAACAATATTAATACGTTATTGCTATTGCTTGCTATGCTATTACTAATGTTGTCGCTGACGGTACGTGTAACGATGACTCCAGTATCGTGACCCACAAATAAACAGCAACTAGTTGCGACAAGTCACGACAGTACTAACAGTCACAATTACATCGGCAGGTCGCAATATTTTCACGCTCTGCGTGCTGCGGCGGATCTCAGGTCGCTTCTGGTGAACCGGATACGGATATTGTTGGAACATGCGCATGTCAGTCGTTGACGACACGCGGCACCGAACACATACGCACACACGCACACGCTCACAGAGCGCACGTCGGTTTAATCAAGTCGTCATGCGACCAGGTTCATTATCCGACCGACACCTCGGCGCTGCCGGCGATTCGCTTCCGCTCCGGTGACCTTCGCGCCCATCGAATCGATTCCGATACTAATTCGATTCCAATTTCGGACACAGATGTCTCGCCAGCGAGTCGACGTAATCGTCGCGGCCCAGATTTGCAACAGTCTTTGCGCTATCAATAATTGTCTGCTCAGTCCTGATAACCGTTCACCGCGCCGTTCCATGCCGATAGTTCTGCCTATCTAATTCCGCCGGATTTCGGCGCGGACGCACCGTCGCCGACACTCGATCTCGTGGCCGACAGTAATAATTTTCTGCATTAATCTGCTGTACAAATCAACTTGTAATCCGCAGGTTCTGCTCCACATCGCACTCGTAATGCAGCTGCTCCGTCTCTACCAAATCCGCTGGCGCTTTAGTCCTTAAACGAAATTTACTCACTTACTACGCGGTCGTTCCCGACTCCTTCTTCTTCTTCTTCTTTTCCAATAATGCACATATCCTCTTGCGAGTAATGTCGAGTAGTGTCGTTCTGTAAGCCACACTTTGCGTCTTGCCCGCTTATCTGTTGCGTATAGCTTCTAACTCAAAGACAACATTGCGTATAGCCGGAATTGGTGCAACCGTAACGCAAAGCGAAAGTTCAGACGTTTCAAAATCAGAGTCAACAGACGTAAGTCAAAAACTTAGAAAACGATGCACATCTAACGTACACGTTTACGTACGGGCCAGCGTTAGGCCTAGTTTACTGTCGCTACCTATAACTCTCGGAAGCATGAGAGAAGGTGCGACCACATGGTAGACATGCTATAAGGCAGCGCTCAAGCTCGACGTCATAATCAATACCCTGCGAAGCACGTTAATGACAGAATGCAGAACTACAACGCAAACACTAGAATGAAATCGTCGAAAACAAAACAGCAACCCGTGCTATACATATGAGCACCGCTGCAGTTGTGTGATCAGAAAATGCAAATTTTCAAATACCACGCAGCATCGCACGGTTTCACCGCGACAGCCGAACTTTTTGTAATACAAGATTATTAATCGGTACAATTGATTGAAAGTTAAAATGTTGTCAAACTACCGAGGTTTTCGCGAAAAGAAACGTGGCCTACGTGTTACGGCATGCCTATTTTCGTAGTCGTACACAGTTACACTTGAGATAATAAACGTTCCGAGAAATTCAACGAGCGTCTTCCTTTAGTAGCATATGCGTTTGATTCTGCTAAATATTTGTGCAACATTGTATCTCTGCGACCGACACCGTTAGAATCTTTGTGATTTAGTCGGCGGCTGCAGACGACGAGACGTAAAAAACGGCGCCAATGATAATTTACTGAGTGAGCGTGGCAATTAGGCAACGCCGCCGACGCTCTGCAATGCTAGCAGGCAGGCAGCTGCCTTATTGCGAATTCTGTCGGCGAGCGCTCATCTGAGGCCACCGCACGGACACCGGCGCCTCGCCGGGGCAGGGATTGATGCCGCGATGAAAGATGGAATTCTGTCAGAGATGAGATGTGCTGGCTTGTGATGTAGCACTGGAGCCAGGCGGCGAGCTGATGACCACGCAGCCGGCACGATGGACGCACGGCCGGACGCAAGGACGGACGGAGGGCTGCAGTCGTCTACGGCGACCCGTCGAAAGCATGCCAGCTGCAAGTCACGTAGCAAGCTTGCGCTTTTTGCCATCGATCAGCAACGCCCGCTGCAGACTACAGATAGCTATCATGTTACACCGGCGCCAATCGCTTCTTTATATCGATTTTGTTAGCATAATTGCATCGTTAACTCCTACACACAGTTTCGACGTCAGTTTTCCAACTGCAAATGCATTTAACGAACGACCCAGCATACACCGAAGATTTTCAGAGTGACGACTTTCTTATAGAATTCTAATTACTAAAAATATTATTAGACCTTTATATCTTCTAAATTAACGTATATCGACATAATTTACATTACACTTTACACTTGATAAAAATTAAAAAAACAAGAAGGTAACTAGGACAACGATGAACTGAACTGAGTTAAGTTTAGTACGGTCACTCTAAACAAGACTTTAAAATTCATAAAATGTAAACGGTAATTAACAGAGATTTTAAATTTCAATTTTACAAAAATGGTAACTCTATTGCACTTTTTACAGCCTGCAGACGATAAAATTAAGTAAGTAAATCTGTTAAATAATGAGTCACTCGAAAATCAGATGCGGATACCAGTTTTTAACATCGAACGAACCACGTTTTCAGTGCATATAAAACGATGTCACGCGGATGTTGTCTGTTAGTCGACCATCTGTGACCAGCGTTTATTGCACGTTCCAATGTGTTGCAGCAGAATGTCGTCACAATGTGCGCGCTCACTGGCAGCAGCGGTTAATATTCTCTGTCACTGAACTGCTTCGGTTATTCGGTGCAGTTGGCGGTGAAGCGTTCGTTTGTTGCACCCAAAATCACAGTTTCACGAAGCGAAGAATTTCCACGTCGTTGCCAATGACGTAAGTACGTGCATTATTAGAGGTTTTATGTAAACAATTAAAGTAAAAAAATTATGTGCAAGACTGGTATATTGGCGTATGCTGTCAAAACAAAAAAAAATGTGTCTAAATGTGCAATGTCCGACAAAAGTAAAATGTTTGTATAAAAGTTTGTATAAAATAGACAAAACAATGGCAAAATTAGTGTCTGTGCTGCAACAATGTACAAAAAAGTTTAGTTTAAAAGCGGGCGTAATATTTTAACGTTTTTACTTAAATATAAAAGTCGACAATCGTATACGTGATTAGAGGTTTACCGGAGTGCTGTAAAAAGCAAAGCAATGTACAAGGCAATGTAAAGTTATTAAACTCGATTTGTCCTGTGCGTCAAAAATTTGTATAAAAGTATTTTTAAACATTAAATAAAAACGATTTAAATAATGTCAGTAACGGTTATAGCTGTTTTAAACTTATCAAAGTTACTAAGCCACAACAAGTCTCGATAAACTTACTACACTGCTAGATTTTTTTACTTTTCTGTTGAAATCAGTTTTTTTTGTTTTTAATGTCGGCTCCTGTCGCGATTTGCCTGCACTACAAGTGCCGTTGAGTAATATTCAATTTACTGTTTTAGACTTTGTGAGCAGAAGAAATACGAGAAAAAAGAACTTGAACAGAACGGTGTAGATGAGTGTACAATTCGGCGACCGGTGGTCAATATGTTTCGCCGACTCTTTACGACCGCAGCACAATAGCAGACGATTATGGTCGTGGGCCGATATAATACTATATTGCCTTCTTTCCACTCTGGAACGCACGCACGCTACTGCTGGCACGTAGAACGCATGTCGTAGGATACGGACGTACGGCAGCTATGAGACGGCACGCGAGGTTCCGCGGCGAAACCCCGGAAAATTAATCAGCGCGGATTTTGGGCTACTGCTGCTGCTGCTGCATCTGCCCTAGCTGACACGCGGCGAGGAAATGGCTGTGATGACGCCATGCATACGGATGACGGCAACTTGAGGTCGAAGGCGCACTGTACAGCCACCCCCCCGGTGACTGTCTACCCGTGCAGCCACGACGGACAGCACGGCCGGCAGTGATGATCCACGCGCGCCGGGCGACGCTGTCCTCATTTCCAGTTAAAATCTCGCTGGTCCCATAAAAAGTCTCCTCATTATAGGATCGCCCCAAAAAAAGTTTTCCCCGGCCGAAAATTTACCAGTAATCATAATTTACCAGTAAATTTTCGGCCGGGGAAAACTTTTTTCCGGGCGGCTGCCGGGCGAGGCGGATTTTTACCGGTAAATTGTCGACCGGGGATACTTTTCTGGAGGCGATCCTATAATCGGACACCGGCACAGAGCCTCAGCAGGCAGGCGCCACGCTCAATCATATCGACGTCGCAGCACCGGGAAAGGTGGTTCTAAGCGCCTGGAAGCTGACAAACCTACAGCGCTGCGATCTCTTACCGTCAACCCACCTCTGCAGACCAGCGGCGCCATTAATAAGCATCATGGACCAGCGCCAGGGCGCTCGGGCAGATGCTATAGTTCAGTGATCACGACACTATGCTCTGGCTCGCATGACTGCGCTACTTGATGGACGCAGCGTATACACGGGCCATTTCAAGCTTCTAGTTAGCTGATTTTGCGCACAGCTAACTGACTGACTGTTCCGTGTTCTGCGCAAACAACAAACGGATCGAAGATTACAGACGACCCGTCACCTTATTCCGTATACTTCCGATTTCAACCATAATTGCTGGAATACTACGTCATGTCCATAGCTCTTTACTTGTATATAAAGTCAAAACAGAAGCAAACTTTATACGCTGTTGGCGTCTCATATTCGACGTTAAATAAAATGAATCAAAGTGCAACAAAACTTGAGCATTAAAATAAATACGGGGTAGTAACCCGTCTTTCAGATGTAGTCTATTATACAACGAGATCGCAATTCATAAAGCCGACTGGGGCCCATTAAATGTTTATTTATGAGAATGCGCTATCGGTTACAGCAATGAGGACATATTGAGTCAACACTGTTGACGTGCTGTCAAAGAAAGCGTTAGAAAAGTGAGTTTCGTTAGTGGGTGTCTACTTATTTACATAATGATATTTTCGATATTAAAACTGTTATAAAACGAATGTGATTAGATTGACGTTGAGTCATATCGTACGTCATTTAGCCGAAATGTGTAGTGTTTATCTGTTTCATTAATCCCTGATGACGGAGTCGATCTGGCAGCGTTGCATTAATCTTATTCGTTGTTTTCTGGTAGCTATAGTGGTGCGGTAATCTGTTGTCGATGTTCAATCAGTTGCCCCGCGCCTTATCACAAGTCGCACGTCGAGCGCTCGGCCTACGTTGCATGATGAAAGATGAATTACTGTCAATGCAAGTGTCTATATAAACTAGCAGTCAATAATTAAGTCAAGATTGGGTCATATACAACCCCGCCCGAGTCCTGATCTATACAACCCTAAATCTCCTGCGTGAACGATCAATTTCGCGCAGAGTTATTCCGCAAGTAGTCGTCTTTATCACTCGTAAATGCGCCGTCGTCTTTTCTTTACTCGGAACCCATCAGTAAGTCCTCCAGGATGAGTCAATATTCAAAATCCTGTCCACAACCACAAAGTACAATACGATGAGAAAATTTTAACTTGCTGGGGACTTTTTTATTTCGTCAACTGTTATGCTGCATTGTATTTAACAGTTAATGAGTGTGCCGGTTAAAGTTGTCAATAATAACTATGGTTCATCAAGAACAGATAAGTATGACTATTATCCATGCAACTTTCGACGAGTTGCACTAATAGAATCAACTGAGTTTTAGTTTTTAATATGACTTGCGAATTCAGTTTAACTCAACAACGATCCAAGTATTGTTGATCCGAGATTTGAACCCATCGATATTTGATATAGGCCTAACGCGTTTTTAGTCTATTGCACGTAGAAGTAACAACTGAACCATGTATTATATGCTATTGCGCGTATATACCGCTGTTGCGCCCCCGGATAACAAAACCAATTATCCACTGGGTAGAGGGTGAAGTAAATAAGTCCGTTTGAATTTTCCTAGCGCAAAAAAAATCAAACGTCATCATGCGCTGCTGTTTGATTATGTGACCATAAGGTGTTTTTAATGTTTTGGGAGATAAATTACATAGGGCCTACTGACTAGAACGCAGAACATGAGAACAACATCGTTTGTAACAATGCTTTCTGCTTGCGAATTTGTGCTTGCGTTTTATGTTTTTCATATCAAAAAAGCACGCGGACGCTGTTTTTTCAGATAGTGCAATAATGTGTGAATATTAAATAATTAAGGTAAAATGATAGAGTCGCAACAGTTGAAGATCTCATCTGCGTCAAACGACGCCACCAAAAATTCAAATTGTTTATTAATTGTCGCACTAATCGTAGTCGTGCGATGCAGTGTAAGTATCTGGATAAAATCGCACGGATGCAGCTGCAGCTGGACTTAAGACAGTCGCGCTTAGCGCCTGGCGCCTGCATGGGCTTCGTAGTCTTAGTTCATTTCGCTTTCTTATACGACTCCGATCTGATCCGATATCGATATTTAGTCAAGTACAAGACATTTAGCTAAGGCTATACTGCTGGACCGGATTGCATCAAAGACAAGTGTCTATGTGTGTGTAAACAAGTTTCGTTATTTTAGCAAAATGCACTTCTCAGCTTGTTAACGTTTTAATGTTTATAACTTTTGTACCTCCAATAACGTACTTCGCTCGCAGCATGCCGGTATGCATTTTGTTTGTTTTCCCGCCGTTTGTAATCTATCATACAAACGTTGTTGCGTGTATGAAACTTGACTGGCAGAACGCAAACGATGCGTCACTGCCGTACAAAGACACACCATGCGACGCGGTCGCCGGTCGCTCGTAAACACGCACCAAGCCATATATGACGCAGGAAGTTAACTGGTGACGACTTGATCGAATGAATGAAATGCATAGCAGCGCAATGTGCTCGGCGCAGATTACGAGCCTACGTGCGTGTCAACGGGCGTTTAAACCACCCACCCGTGTCCTGCGTGCGCGTTTCCATTTCATCTGAGTTGTATATGCAATGCATTCGAGGAAAGCAGTCGATGTAACTGCATATATATATATATATATATA
>Ga0209454_1002538_pt1 | contig 12476 bp, 5 predicted proteins | sample WorMetHERISLAND1_2_FD_187400 | JGI IMG/M metagenome (GOLD analysis project Ga0209454, IMG submission 187400) | Marine gutless worms symbiont microbial communities from Max Planck institute for Marine Microbiology, Germany - Olavius geniculatus... | ecosystem: Host-associated > Annelida >...
TCCCCAGGTAGTGCAGAAACAGACCACCTCACCCAATGTCTGTTTCTGCACTACCTGGGGAAAACAGAACCAACAGTATATGAGTTGAAATGAACAAAATTACATCAAAAAGCACCCCCAACATTATCGATTGTGACTTGAAGAAGGATTGACAGATTTTAATAATTTTGCAAACATTTGCATTACTACTTGCTATCAAATGACCGTTTTAGTTCCCACCTCACCAAATGTCTGCTTTTGCACTACCTGGGAAAACTCGAACAGGCAAAATAGGATAAAAATGCAATATTTCGTTAATTTTGTTTCCCCAGGTAATGCAAAGGCAGACATTGGGTGCAGTGGAAAATTAGACAGCCATTTTATTGCCAGTTGCTTCAGACATATTGGTGTCAAAATTATTTTATTATCATCTGATAATCTTTCTTTAAGTTACAGTCAAAAAAGTCTTGGATGTTTTTTTTAACATGGTGTACAGTACACAGTTTAGTTTGTTGTTTTATCTTTGGTGCTTTAGTCACTTAGCTACATAAGTCGGCTTAATTGTTTATTTATTTTACAGCCTTATTTGCTGGGGTTGTAGTGCATCTTGTCTTACCTTATCTGCTGGACGGGAGACTGACTGCAAATGCAGTCTCCCATTGCTGTGGCCATGATCGTAGTGTGCAATAAAAAAACGTAAAGTCCTTCCCGAGCCTTACGGCCCATAGGGCGGCACTGCTCTCCATTTCCTAAGGCCTTCATCCAGACACCAGTTTTTACACTGCGAGACCACGGATACAGGGCCAGTGTATCGCGCGGTGTGCCTGTTTATGTCCAGGCGGTGAAGCCGGTACCAAATTATACTGCTTGGTGACAGAGGCACATGTGTGAACAACTTGCCTAAGGTCGTTACCCGGCAGTGTCCTGGTGCGGAGTCGAACCTGAGACTCTGAGTTACCTCAGGATTACAAGTCCGACATGTTACCGTTAGACTACCGAGCCACACTTTAGTGTGCAATGCTATTAGAAATATAATTAATTGATTTACGAAATAACTGCAGCATAGAAAGCTTGGCGGCAGTTTGGTTGGTCATGGTTTTAACTACCAGTCGTGTTGCAGTTATAAGGTTACTAGTTGAATGGGTAAAGCATTTTGGTATATAACCAACCTATAAGGTCAATTCAGTCTTCCATCATAATCAGCAGGTTTTACAATTTTAGGTTTAGGTCGTTTTTTTGTGTTTTGTGTTTTATAAAAGTTAAACTATCTGTAAAGGTTAAACTTTCTGTTCTGTTGTTGTGTGTATGTGCAATTTTGCCTGGAAAGGCTGTCCCCAAAATGATCTATACTCTGTCGGGTGGGATGTTAAACCCTACTCATTCACTCATTCACTCACTATTTTAAATCACAAAAGTCACAGCTATTGTCCAGGCAGATGAGTCTTGAGTCTGTTGATGAAAACAATGAATGTCAGTGATGGGTCGGGAGTGGACATCGGTAGACTGTTCCACACTCGTGGTTTGTCGAGTGTGTTACGAGTAAACAGTAAACAGAAGCTGAGTTTGCCTGAGTTCGATTTGCTATCTGTTGCAGATATCTGCTGTTTCTGCAGCTGCGATTGGACATCCTTATGGCAAAGTAAGGAACATTACTGTTTATGTGCAGTTTGTCAGTTTTTAGTCGACCGTACTTAAGCAACGGTCGAGCTGTTGTCACGGTTGTCATCCGTCTGTCATGGATGTATTGTGACTAAATGGTGCAAAATGGGGCTTAGGTTACTATTGATCACTAATAGTAAGTCGCATACTGGCTTTCAAATGTCATCAAAATCATTCATCTTGGATGACCTTGAAGGGTCATAATGCACTGTTGTATACCAGTCGTGCAGTATTGTGGCTAAACAGTAAGTGAAGGCGGTCTGCGATGGTACCATTGGATAGGGCGGTAGCAGCTTCCTATAGGCTGTCAATAATCATGTGTCTGTCTGCAGTGCTTTGGTCACAATATTCAACAGACAGTTTTAAGCTATAAGTGGCCTTATCTTGGAAACAGTGAGAGATAGGGCCGAGGTTACTATTAATCACTAATAGGAAGTGGCATACGTCATTTCAGATGAGATAGAAATCATTGACCTTGGATGATCTTGAAGGTCGGTACACACTGGACATTTAGGCACAATGGTATGAAATAAGGTCAAGGTTGCTATCGATCACTAATAGGAAATCGCATTCATCATGTCAGATGAGATGAAAATCGTCAACCTTGGATGATAATTTTATCTTGGAATCTTTTTTGGCTGCTGAATTATTGTTATCTGTCGATCAGTTGAAACACATAGTGCCATAATATTATGTAGTCAGATTGCAGACACTGCTTATTTGCTAGTGTTTCATCCAATCATACAGTTTGTCTCATGGCGTGTGGCTTCCTACTGGTGGCTTGGCATAGCAGTAACACATTTTGTTCGATCAACAAAGTGCTGTACGCCAGCTTAGGTTAGAACTTAGGTGGGTGTCTGCATGCGTGCAGGTAAACCATCTCTTTATGTAACCAGCCACCTAGGTCAACTCAGCCTTTTAACCCTCTGGGGTAGGTAAATCGGCCTGTCTGACTGGGGTTAAGGTGGGGCATGTTAACCTGCCTCAGGGGTGACAGATGGCAGGCAATGCTGCGTGATCCCATATGGCATGTGACATTCTGATGTGATGCCACCACAGATGTCATAGCCACTGCAGAGCTATGGAACATCACCTACCAAATGAGATCACACAGTTTTACCTGCCTCCCAATGCAGGTGAACATTTCCGACCTTAACCCTAGCCATACAGGCAAGCTGATACTTGATTTACTTACCATGGAGGGATATAAGGCTGAGTTGACTTGATTCACCACTTTTGATATTTTCTTTAGTACGTTGATTTATCTCATTCTGTGTGGCAGGGTTCCAGCTTCGTTTGTGACTCACCAGCTGCTCGGTTCTTACGCCGTCCAATCAGACATCGGTGACTACGACGTGGATGAGCACGGGGCCGGGATTGAGTACATCAAGGATATGCAGTTTGTGCCAAATCAAACGGAAGATCTGCTTGAGAAGATTGCGAGACTCCATGTCATGAATCGGTCTGTTGTAGTGGTAGTTGTTGTCGTAGTTGTTGCACACTGTTGTAGTAGTATTAGGGTCGATTGTTTCAGGCACAGGTTAGGATTAATCTCAAAGTTAACTCAGGGAATTACCCGTTTTAATTCATGACACGTTGTTCTAAGCCAAAACTTGGCATACAACAATGTGTACAAGGTTAACTTTAGAGTTTAAATTTAACGTTTGGTTAGCAAATGCATGAGCTAACCTAGGCATGGAACAATCGATCCTTATTTTTAGTAATATTAGTAGTAGGCCTATTAGTGCTGCTGAGTGCTTCAGTTTGTTATAACCAGACGGAAGGTTGCTAGACTTCACTTCATGAATCGAAGTCTATTGTAGTAATAGTTGCGTACTGTTGTAGTTGTCTGTAGGTAGGTAAGAATACTTCTGGCCAGCTACAAAAAAGTCACAATGCGCTGCAGCCTCAACTAGACAGAAACGTCTTATAGTAGATGCATAAAATGTTTATACGTGATGTTTTTCTCTCGAAGTTCAACTGCCAGATTGTTTTGTAACCACAGTCTGGCTTTGTAGTTGTAGTAATAGTAGTAGTATTAGTAGTAGCAGCAGTGGTAATGAGTACGTCAAACATGTCCAGTTTATACAGTCTGTTGCAAAAGACTATTTGCAAGACTCCACGTTTGAACTGGTTAGTAGTAGTAGTTTTTTGGTAGTTGTACATTCTTGTAGTTGTTCTATTATTAGTAGTATCAGTGGTAGTAATAGTGGTGAATACAGTAAATTCATGCCAATTGTGCTCAAACTGTATGTGATGAACTGGTTTGTAATAGTACTAGTAGTTGTTGTAATGTTGTTGTTGTTGTTGTTGTAGTGGCCAGACACCTCCGGAGGCAGAGAAGAACTATCTTGACAACGCCAAGTTGCTTGCATTCTACGGTGTTGACCTTCATCGTGCCATCGTGAGTAGTTATCACCATCAGCATTATAGATATCATACATACAGCTATCCCAGGATTGAATTTTCAATCTTGGATCTTTGTAATCCCAGGATCCCATTTCGGGATTAGGTTTACAAATTGCTTGTTATTTTACTATATGCAGTGGATTTATTTCATGCATAGAATTTAGTAGGCCACGACGGAAGGTATGTCTGAACTGTAGACTCTTGACCGTGACTGTCAAAATACAATTAACATTGCACAGCAAGGAGTGGGACACGTAGAATATTTTATTCATCTGACAACTAGAATTGTTGTTTGTATCATTTAATACTCGAAAAAATACTATTTTAATGAATTTTTGTAATCCAGAAATCCCGGGATTGAGATGCTGCCAATCCCGGGATTTGGGATTGGTGAAAACAGTCGGGATCCCGGGATTGCAAACACTACACACAGCTGTGTGCATCAGCAACTAATGTACCATCTCACTCCAACTGTGTAAGGACTTTACCTTGCAAAAGTATCTTACAGCATAGAACAGTATGGTGTCAGTCGTGCATGTGATATTGTCTGGGATAAATGTATTGAACAGACTGATTCTGAGATATTCAGTGCTCTGGCAACATTTCAAGTGTATTGCTCCGGATGAGAGGAGAACGATGTAAATGTACATTAAAGGCTGAAGGGTTAAAAATCGTTTATACCTCTTTATGTTGACTCGATCACAGAGCTGTCAAACATCACCTGCCATATGGGATCGGATCACATGGTGTTATCTGTCACCCAACACAAGTGAATATGCCCCATCTTAGCCCCAGCCAGACAGCCAGTACTTGATTTACCTACCCCAGAGGGATGGAAGGCTGAGTTGACGTGGGTATCAGTTATATACCGAGATGGTTTGCCTATCCACAGACAGTCATCCATCTCAGAATACTCACTTGATAGTGACTTGACCTAGAGTTAAACCATCAATTTTTGGATGTAGACTGGATTGTGGTCTGCCTGTTTTAGAAGTTGTTGCAAGTGTTTACTGGCCAACTTTGTGTAAACATTAGACAGTGCTCAAGATGTGGAGGAAGAACTATCATTTCGTAGTCTATCGGTTTACAGAGATCGACTGGACGTTTATTGCTGCAGCTGTTGCGACTAATTGTTGCTAGTATTTACTGCGCACTCTGTATTGCTGCCACATTAGTGTAGCTTGGTGGTATAGCGGTAGCGTATCGAACTGGTGACCCGTAGGTCCCCGGTTCGATTCCAACCTGGTGCACTGCCAGGTAACGACTCTGGACAAGTTGTTCACCCAACCCACATGTGGCTTTGTCACCAAGCAGTACAATTTGGTACCAGCCTCACCACCAGGAAGGTAACGGTAGTATATCGGAGAGAGGTCTGGCCTACCGCCCATGTAACTGAGCCATGGCTCACTGCTGGCTCAGGGCCTTGAAACGGAGATGAACACTGCCCTATAGACCTAGTACTGTGAAACAGCGCTGTTGACTACGGGAGTTTTACCTTAACCTTTACCTGTGTTGCTGCAAATGTTCACTGGGCCACCGTGTGTAGGTGCGAAATGCTCAGGAAGTAGAGGGAGATGTGAACATTGGCGTATCGTCCCATGGTCTGTCGGTCTACAAAGATCGTCTCGGCATCTATCGCTGGCCGTGGCAGAAAATCATTCACTTTTCGTACAATCGCAGTGGATTTACCATCAAGATTAGACCTCCCAGGGTCAGTTAGAGTTTAATTTATTCATTTGAAATTGTACGTGGAATGCACAAAAATACATGAGCTAATAATTATAAAATAAAATGAAATAAAAAAAAAATTAGGATATGTAGCTTAAAGCATAAAATCAGATACTTGCCGATTGGGTTTTGATGAAGCATGCTGGGCTTTTTTTTATTTTGTTAGCTGTCATTGTCATAATTTGCTTTAGCTAACTGCTGTGAATGTGTTTATAATTATTAAAAATTTTATTTTAATTTTTTGCTGCTTGTGTGATTTAATAATAGTAACAGTAATCGCAATAATTGTCTTCATTACATTAGTTATGTGAACTTAACTGTGACAGGCTTTGTAGTGGTTGTTCGTATGTGTTGTAGTTGTTTGTGGTAGTTGTGTGAGTTCGTAGTATTATTTCATGTCACTGTTGTTGTAATATAGCCAAGTGACAAGGCGCCTGTCTACAAGTACAAGATGAAGTACGATTTGGCCAAGAGACTCTGGCAGTCTGCCGTGGAACATCATGCTTTTTTCAGGTTAGCAATTCTTCAGTGCATATTAATATAATATTAGTTAGTAATTGTCCTCCAATATACGGCGTTATGAGACTGATGACTGTCTGGAGGAAAACAGCCTGGAAGATTATTAGAACTGCCATTTTTGATACATACTGGTATGCACAATTATAGTCGGCAGTTCTTACAATTTTAGGTTTTCGTTGTTTTTTGTGTTTTGTGTTTCATAAAGGTTAAACTTTCTGTAAAGGTTACACTTTTTGTTACGACAAGCTGTGTATGACTGTTTGGAAACTGTGACAGTGTGTCACGTGCGACAATGTCTGGTGGTCTGACGAACGTCCAAGACATGCGGAAAATGTGGCTGCCAAGGTAGAGGTGCCACACACAATCCACATCTGAACGGCATCTCAGGCAAACATCACAGGTCATCCAGCAAACAGCGGCAAGACGATGTCAAGTTGTCGATTAGCTGATTGATGGTTTTGTTGGCGGCTGCATTTTAGTGTTGATCTCCGCGATGGCCGCGGGGCCTGGACCTCTTACGTCCAAGTCTTGCAGACCACACCTGGCGGCGAGTGACATCAGCAAAGCTGTACTTGGCTTGCAGCCATAGCCTCAGCAGCTGATAATGACTGTAGTCCTAGTCACATGGCTGAACATGTAGGACACATGGAACATGGCCGCGGCCACCAGTCTAGATAGGGTTGAGCACAAAGCCTAGTTTTCCAGTCGATATATTCCACAAGGGCACGGCACCGCAGAAAACGGCATGAACTTTCGTACTCCAGACTGCGTTCTACGCAGTTATACTTTCAGCAAGTAGAAATGCGCACGGCCACAGTGTTCGTACAAATTTGTCGGACACACGGAAAACGTGGCTGCCACGTAGCGATGCCGCACACACATAATTAACATAGTTTTTTTGTAATTTTTGTGACTTAATCTTTACTGCTTGTGTTTAGACTGAACAAGCCATTGGACCCGGAGCGTGCCGCGTTTCCAAAGGTTGGTTCGAAGTTCCGCTATCCGGGCCGTACACAGCATCAACTGGCCGTGGCAGGGGACACTGGAAAACCTGCACCCATTGTACACAGAGCTCCGGTTAGAAGACTGCAGTCACATGGACCCACGGACACCCTCGATACACAGGGTAACAGTCTCTAGTAGTTGAAGTAGTTGTTAATATTGTCATCTTTAGGCAGAAAATTGCTTCTTGCAGTGCAGTCGATTAGAGGTCAATTGTTCCATGCATGGGTTAGGGTTAACTACAAGGCTAACTTGGGAAATTACCTGGGTTAAGGCTGCGTTCACACAGACACAAGTATGAGTATGAGTCCGGGTTTTGGCTTACGGCTGATAGAAGCTTCACTCATATGAGTGGAACATTTACGGTCACTTGTACAAGCATATAACTCAACGCGTGTCGGCCATATTGAATAAAATCAAATCGAGGAAATGCTTTGCTACTAAAACAACAACATTCCTTCACATAGCTAATAATTTTACTATCTGCACATCTCTAACAATGAACAGTTTTACAGTGACGTCAGTTCTGATGTCAAATATGATATGATGTTAAATACGATAATTACGATCGACGGTTAGCTAACTGGCCGATTTCGGCCAGTTAAATTTTTGGCCATTTTGACCGTTGGTTAGTGCAACGGGAAACACGAGTTATGCAAATCTGTCAGTTAACACTAACTTGACCAGCCAGTTAAGATCCAGAAACCCGCCCTAAGTCTATTACAGCACATTTCTTTGTAGAGTGGTTTACCTGTTTGTGACGTTTGCGTCCCCTGCTTAAACATTCAGTGGATTCAGCGAACAAGTTTTTATGTTTTTATGTTTGCCTTTTTGTCAGCTGCGTTATTCAGAAAATTGTGAATGGATTGTGACAGAATTTTGTTGAGCAGTTGGAAGAAAACTGAATAGATTTTGCTGGTGCTTTGATTTGTTATCATTTGCAGACAACAATTCTATTAGCTGTATGAAGTTCTTTGTACTGACAAGTTTTGACAGAGCTTTCAATGACTCGTATTTCTTTTTGCTGTTATTTTATAATGCTGGAATCATAAAAGTGACAAGTTTGATCGTGATAGTGTTTTCACAGCATTTAGTAGTTTTGGTAGTTTTAGTAGTAGTTGCTGTAGTTGTTGTACTAGTAGTTGTAGTTGTTCTTTTAGTAGTTGTGGCTGTTGTTGCAGCTATGGGGTACAGCATAGACTGTGCAGAGAACTACGATGCTGAACAGCGAAGCACCAAAAACACGTTGTTGCTAGTTGTAGTTGTAGTTGTTGTCATCATTGCAGCTACAGCGTGTTGCACAGATCCTGCTGTAAACTAGTACTACACTGTGCACTAAGCAGCATAGCACTCGAAACATTTTGACAAAGTGTAGTTGTAGTTGTACTAGTAGTTGTTGTAGTTGTGGTTTCATAGAAATTGCAGTAGTTGTATTTGTCGTTGTTGCAGCTACAGGGTACAGCACAGATAGGGCTGAGAATTACTACACTGAGCAGCGCAGCACCACGAACACCTTGACTCTGTCGGATCGTCGTAAGCCGACCCCAGCGGGAGGCTACAGCGTTGACAGTGGAGGGGACAACACAAGGACTTCCACTGTGCCAATGGCAGGATTTGAAGACGAGGTATGTAGCAGTAGTAGTAGTAGTAGCATTTGTTGTTGTTGTAGTTGTTGAACATTTGATCATAGGTGCACTGTCTGCTGAATAATATGCGTGAATATTGATAACAAAATTTTAGGCATTTCAGCCCAAAAGAATAACTTCTAAAGTTATTGCTAGGATCTGGCCAAGACTGGAGTAACTCAGTAAGATACAATACAAAAATTACAGTGTTTCTACAGCATTTTTTCAGCTAAACTTGGGTTAGCTGTTAGCTTCTTTAATTCTCATTTTCATTGGCCCTTAAACTGAGCATCTTGGAACAGACCAGAACTATTTGTAGCTGTCTTACATTGAAGACTGGATTAGTTATTTTGTAGTTATTTATTTATTTGTTTGTTTTATTGATAGATAAATTGATGATCGAGTTGTGTTGTTGTGTATGTTGTCGAAACGTTTGAATATTTTAATAATGTGTAACATAATGTGTGCATGTTTTGTATTCTGGAAGACGAAGTTAATAAACAAATATTGTACTAATTTGATTTGGTCGATTGATCCACTGATTGTGTGATTGATCAGTGGATTGACGGATGGATTGATCAGTTGATTATTGATCAGTTTATCTTTTGATCGATCGATTGATTGGTTGTGTACCGGCCCGCTATTCCTAAGGTCTACTGTACTGTAAGTCCACTGTGCAGATATGCACCAGAGTGCTAACGTTTGGGTTAAGGTTACGGTTAGGGTTAGGGTCAGCCTTAGGGTTAGTGGGAATAGTAGACTTTCAGAATAGTGGACTCGAATCATTGGTTGATCCATTGATTGGTTGATTGAATGGATAATATAACACAGGATAGTCACGTGGCTCTGTTGTCTGGCTCCATGGTTGGATACAGCAAACCTTCGCCTCCGGACCAGCATGATGTCATGTCTTCATCATACACTGCCGCCGGAGTGCCTCCTGTGAGTTTCCTTCAGTGTAGACACTGTTAGTGATGTCATGTTAGGGGAGGGGAGCAGAGGGGCAGCTCCCAGCCCTTCTAAATTTTAACTTCAATCTGTTGAAACATTTTTTCTTGTCTAAAAATTTGGTTTCGGAAATTATTTATTTTTGACGAATTTTTGGCTAATTTTGAGCACCCACGATCTACGTTGTTGGAAATTTGCTGCTGGCTGTCGAGAAACAGCGGCTTCCTGTTTCTAATTTTTCTGTCAACTCCCTTTTTAATTTTTTGAACTCCTGATGCCACTGGTTACCTTTAAAGGTTAAAAGAGGCTGTTTACGTGAGTCCGTTTCAGATCTATCAAGTATCGTATGCCATGAGGGATTATGCAGTATTGCCCACCACCTAACACAGGTGAACATACTTTACCTTACCCACCCACAGCCAAGCAGGCCAGTACTCATTTTACCTACTCCAGTGGAATAGAAGGCTGAGTTGACCTTGGTGGTTGGTTATATAATTATCGAGATGATTTACCTGTCTGCAAACAGTCACCTGGCCAAATACAGGGTGTGCCAAAAAAATGACCCAACTTGTTTTTGTCAGAACTTCATCAAATCTGAACAAAATTTGATAATTTTTGGCATACAGATAGCCAAGGCGATAGAAATATGTAAGGTACACTCATTGTCTACCTCATGTAGTTTATGTCAACGCACTACCATGTAAAATGCAGATGCTCCAAATTGTTGCATAGTGCTCCATTGTTGTGTAAGCAAAGTTTTAACAACCTTATTAAGCACATAATAAACTAAAATGTGATTTATTTAGCAGAATTATAATTTGTGTAACAACTTGCTTCCAAATTATTACAACTTATGCCCAAAGGGTATACAGTGGCTGACAACAGCATTAATAATCAACTGATCAAAATCAGGCTCATCGAGAGCCACAGTGGGACCCGGGGAAACATTTTTGTGGGGCCCTTCTTTTTAAAATGCTGCATTCTAGTGTACTTTGTGTTTTTGAGTGACGGCGGGGCCTCCAAATGTTGCGGGGCCTGGGGAAGCTTACTTCCCCCTTACCCCACCTTCTCGGCTGGCCTAATCAAAATGCACAGCACTCATTCATGGATAAAATGTGTTTTTCTTAGCTCATCAATCAGTTGTTTTGTTGTCTGCTATTTTAAGCGTAAAATATTTAATATCACAAAATTATTACATCACATAGCACTTTCTGTCAAATTGATAATAAAAAAGTGAGCACTCTGATACTGATAATCACCGCGTAATGTAACAATTTGGAGCATCTGCGTTAACATGGTAATGCGTTGACATAAATTATGTGAGTTAGACAATGAGTGTACCTTACATTTTTCTGTCGTCTTGGCTATCTGAATGCAAAAAATTATCAAATTTGGTGGAGATTTGACAAAGTTCGGACAAAAACAAGTTGGGTCATTTTTTGGCACACCCTGTAGCATCTAAACGAGCTCTGTGTAGAGCATCTTCGTTGATTAATGCATTGAGCATTAACTCATTTCAGTGATTCGGTGGTTTGACAGCTGGCCAACTTTTTGTCTGATCTGTTGAGCGGTTAATTAATTGATGTTTTTATTGGCAACTATTTTGTTTTTGTTGTTGTTGATATTAAAAATTTATAAGTAAAGTGCTATTGAAAGACATCTGTTAGTTATTTTATCACATTGTGCATTTTATTTTAATATTTTTTTTGTTGAATTTTGTAATCGTGCATTTCGTTCCCATGAACCACCAGCCTGCAGCCTACAGGCTGTATCAATATTGGTGCAGTTATTGCATTTAAATTGTATTTCACCATCTGCCCATCACTAGTCTCTGTACCGTCTTACATTGCAGTTATTTGTTTGCGATATTTGTACTTTCATAGCAGTCTGTTCGCAATTGTATTAAAAGAATCTTGTTGCATTGTATTGCTGTAGACTGAAACGATGACAGCTAATACAACAACTACGACAACCAGACAGACGACTGTCAACGTCGTCATGACCAGCAGCAGAAATGTAACTGTCTTTCTAGACTTTATCTGTCTCTGTGTCTGTACCGATGTTTTCTTTGTCTGGCCTGTGCCTGTCTTTCTCTGTGCTTGTCTTTGTCGTGTCTGTCTCCAAAGGCGAGTTCACAGCTACAGAAATGGACTGGATTGGACTGAACCAAACTGAAGTCCGTTGATCAGTTTATTTTAGTTTTGTCCATTTTTTTCATTTCACTTTGTTTCTGTAGTTGTGAACACATCTTAAGAAGGTTTGGTTTTTACTCGCGAGAGCTAGCTATAGCGCATATTAGCTATGGTAATTCTATCTTGGTGTCTTGGTGTCTGTCACAACCTGGTACCATTCCAAGACCAGGTGAGACAGAGATTTCTGGTTTACACCATATGATAGCTAAGAGTCTCTAGTATTTTGTGACAAAATGTCATGCCACTGGGTGAAGGGGGTCCCCACAAATGAGGGGGAGACAGAGGGGCACCCACCTTAAAAAGGCTTTATTTTGCTGCTATTGGCTCGTCTAACGAGAAAATGGTTGCAGATAGGCACAGACATGCTGTTTATCATAATAAGCACTGGCGACGAGCTTCTTAGAAATGTCAACAT
>Ga0209454_1002539_pt1 | contig 12475 bp, 9 predicted proteins | sample WorMetHERISLAND1_2_FD_187400 | JGI IMG/M metagenome (GOLD analysis project Ga0209454, IMG submission 187400) | Marine gutless worms symbiont microbial communities from Max Planck institute for Marine Microbiology, Germany - Olavius geniculatus... | ecosystem: Host-associated > Annelida >...
GAGATGTCAAATTTTAAACCAATTTTTGACCCCCGTTGAAAAAATTGTAAATGGGATTTCCATCACCGGTGGGGGTTCGCTAATAAGACTTGGTCATTCTCTAACGCGTGTAAAAATTCGGGGGCGCAGCACTCCTTGGGGCCGAAATATGGTCTTCCAAAAAAGTCGATTTGAGTGAGTACGATTTTCACCAATAGATTTCCGTGATTAGTGGACCAAAGTTCGCCGAATTTTCTTCACAAATGCGGGAGGAATCGCGGTACATAATGAACTTGTCCGATTTTTAATATCTTCATCCGTTCTGGAAATATTCGCCGTGGGTCTTTAAAGTCGTCCGAAAGCGCGCCAAATTTTGCATGTTTTTGGCATCTAATTTTTTTGGGAGGGGGCATCCCCCCCGAAATTTTGGACAGGCGTTATAAAATTCGCCCTACTACTGATCACTGTGCAAAATTTCGCGCCGATCGGCTGACGCATCTCGGAGATCTCGCGTTGAAATAAAATAAAACATCAGCGGTAAAACATAAGTCCGCTCAGAAAGCTATCGCTTCCGGGCAGACTAGTAACAGGATGTAGCCTATTTTTATGAGTTTGAAGAAAAGAGGAAACCTGTTTAAATATTCCTAGTCTGCTTCTGTGGCCTTCATCTATTTTTGTTCTACTTTCTTCAGACGGCTATTTCTATAAATTCGTCCAACACCTCAAAGGCTTTTGCAGATTGCTGCTACTGCTGCTGCTGTTGCTGCTGATGATGATGATGCAAATGTTTACCCTGAAAGTTGATGCATGCTCACCTGTGAGGAGTGAATTGGATGATGATATACAGCGTGTGACTTTTCAGTGTACCTGAGCTGCTGACGCTGACGCTGTCAGAGATTTTCTGCGTTGTTGACTGATGACGACGTCATAATAACGATGGCGTACGCCTGCTGAAAACATGACGACTGAGCAAAATTATCTTGGCCTACATATTAAGTTAGTAGATCATACTCGCCATACTCGCCGTCTGCCCACCAACACACCAGCACATAAGGCCCTGAAGCTTGCAGTGGATTCCAGGTCCGGAGACATACCGCACCACGACTGGAATCGCCCCCCCCCGTTGGTAGACCACGGACTACATGGATGAGTCAGATTGTGCGGGACACCGGACTCACTGTTGCCGACGCATGGGCTCTTGCCGACGACCGATCAACGTGGAGGGCGCTACGATCCACAGCCGGTTACGCGTAGCAGTGAGTGAGTGAGTGAGATCACTCCACTCTGTTAAACCGACTTTCCTGTAGTTTTGGAGTTTCTGATGTCGTCTACTCATGGATTCAATTCTATCTCCACGGCCGGACACAGTACGCGTGGGCTCGTACTCATCAGCCGTGACTTCATGCTCTGCCGGTGTTCCCCAAGGATCTGTCCTTGAGCCACTATTTTTGTTCCTTTAGGCCTACGCCTCTCCTCTGTCTACCATTTCTGAATCTCACCGTGTCTTTCAGCAGCAGTAAGCAAATGACACTCAGCTATATGTCTCCCTGTCACCACTTAACTATCACGGCGAACTCACCACACTCGAGTCATGTTTTAGAACTCTTCATGTCTGATTCTGTGAGAACGGACAACGGTATGGTATTTAATCCACCCAAATCAGATGCTATACTCTTTGGCACATCTCAGCGGTTAAAAACTTCTGTTGATATAGCAGGCTCAGTAATTCAACTTTCAGACACTATCAAGATTCTTGGAGTTACTCTAGACTCTAGCGTTACGATGGGCACCACAAAAAAGGCTTTATTTAAATCTTGTTTTACCACTTACGATCTTTTAAAAAATTTGTTTTTATATGGATTATCCCATGGCCGTCTTCGTTGCTTCTGCTTTGATATCATCACGACTTGATTATGCCAACTCGGTGTTAGTCGGCTGCCCACAAAAACATATTGCCCGTCTACAGCAAGCGCAGCATGCACTTGTTAGAGTTGTCACGCAGCAGTCCACCCGTTTCTTTCCTCTTACAGCCATCAACCTTCTGGAACAGTTTCATTGGCTTCCTATCGAATGGCGAATCAGGTTAAAGCTTGCTTCTTTTGCCTATAAAGCTATACATACCGGTAGCCCGCCTTATCTCGCTGATCTTCTACATCATCACAAATCTTCAAGACTCATGCACACGCTCATCTTCTAGCCATCTACTTGACGTTCCCCGCCATAACTTGTCTTTTCGTTCCCGTGCATTTCGAGTTTCCGCACCACATGTATTCAATTCCGTTCCTTTTCATATCCATCAAGCTCAAACATTCACCTCCTTCAGACGTTATTTTAAAAGTTATTATTTTCAGTTTGCTTATCTTGTCCCCTAGCACTCCTCTACAATGCGCCCTGATTCTCTTCTGAGATTTTGGCGCTATATAAATTAGTACTTATTTACTTACTTACTTATACTAGCACGCTACTCATCGCCATTATCACCATCGTCACTGCGAACATTTTTATACGATAGGGTTTATTGTAATGTGGCAAACCATTTCAAGGCAACGATGTGAACACGTTGGCATACAATATGCAATAATCGAAACTATACTAAAACAATAACTCAAAACCAAAATAGAAAGCTAATGCAAACCCAGATTGTTTGACAAGTTATGCTACCTTGTCAGCATTGCGAGAAGCAGAAACGTCGTATGAATAATAGAACAGGAACGTCTTTATTCTTCGACAACAAGAAACAAGAAACGCCGCAGTGCTGACGTCGTTTGGCAAAGTCCTTGCCGAGTGAGAAATGTCGTGTCGCAGGAACAATCGCAGCTGCTGTAAACGCCAAATATACAGTCCAGAGTCTTGGACGGAGGTCGGACAGCGACACGAGCTTGAAGTCGCTGAACAGGTTAGTCCGGACGAAGCTTAGAATTTATACACTAGACAAAGGTCGCCGCAACCGGTAGATCGAGTAACAGCCGCGGCGACGATCGCTGCGTGCATACACTGCATAATGTTGCGTCCGTTCAGAATCAGATTGGTTTGCAATGCATAGGAGCCACGCAGTGATGCTTCGAGTTAGCTCAATACGGGCGCCGGACGGACAGGACATCAGTTAGATCAGCCGACGACAGCATGTACTACACAACTTCAAATGCAAGCTATTCACAGGTAAATGCCGCTTCATATTGCTAGCCGCAAACACTTATAGTGCATATATTAAGTAAATAAATAAATCACCTCTCTTGCCTTACTTCCCAAGCTGGGGTAAGCAAATGCGGCCAATCGTCGAATATCGGTATGGAGCTTTTGCAAGGTACGGAATAAAAATGTAACGATTCAAGATTTCCCAGTCCGCGATTTGGGATTTTTGGCGATTTGATTTCAGTAAGTACGAGATATAACTCTGCATCCAGAGTTTGTTCCATTACTTCACAACGTGTAGTCGTACACTTACTATATGTACATAATGCATTAACAGTAATAGTAAGATAACAATGACATTGCAGTCTTTATTGTGAAAGACGCGATATTTTGCAGAGGGATTTGATGTGAAATTTGTCAGTGGTTGCGTTGGCAGTGATCGGATTATCTGTTAGCCTGCACCTGCCTTCTAATAGATTATAACTTCAAATCTTATTTCTGCAATGCATTCGATGTAAAGTAATAATCAGGCATCCCACCACATCTGAAACGTGTCGCTACATTACCTTGTAAAATATGAACGTTAGAATATTAAGGCGCGTTGGCTGTAAACTTGAGTATTAGCGAAATGTGGATTTTGTTTTTAGCATTTTGTAGGCCTATACCGGACGGTGAATAAAGAAACAGTGGAACATACAAAATTATCCAAAAAAGCCCCCACCCCAAATTTTTTTATAACTATGTCAAATGTTGACTTACTATTGGCTTACTTTTGAAATTATTTTATTGACATGTCCTGCAGAAAACTCGTTTCTACATATTACCGTTTTAATTTTAAAATATATTTAACTTTAGAATAAGTAAGTTATAAGTGACTGTATTTCACGAGACGTTTAGAATGTGATGGGATCTTTGTCGATTACTGGTATTGTTCACAGTAGTGGCTATACAGTAAAAAATTTATAAAAGATCAGTTTTCATATAACATATTTCATAAAATTACGAATGTATGAAAATTAGGGGGGTTACTTTGTTTACGGGCCACCCGCTATCTATGCGAATAAAACAGTGCAACGTAAGTTTTTCTTCTATAATGAAAAGTGAATAGAATGGTATAGCGGGGATATGTCAGAGCAGTGTCGACGAAATAGGGTAACTAGCTGCGTTAGATACAGCGGTAGCGTCTGCTGATGCCAGCGCCGGCCATCTGCCGCACATAATTGATAGCTACGATGTCATCTAATTGGCTTCATGTATAGCAAACTGCAGACGCGCATGTTACTAGCGGTATAACAGCCACGAAACTATCTCATATTTTTTTAATATGCTGTAGTCCAGGCCTTTGTTTTTGTCACGTCTTTGATCAGTGATACGCCAGGAAGGTCTAGGGGCTTAAATTCACATGGCGAATCTATGATTCCTATTTTTTTGATAACAAAAATCACAGTTCAATTTTTTCGTATGTCACTGACTTACTGTTTATGGCGCATAAAGGTTGACAAAGGCGGCTCATGAGTACATCCACTTACTTTTTTAAATTGTAATTCAAAATCTACTTCTACGTTCGCAATAAATAAGGATAACTCGTGTTTGTCGCGATATATCATCATTTGTCTTAGGTTTCTGACGTCCGATAACCTTCTTCGTTGATTTTTGGAGTCAAAATTCGTAGGCCGATTGTTTCTGTAAAGTGTAACGTTTACGTTAGTTTTGATTGTTGTATTTCTGTTTGTTTTTGAGTTAAAAATTCACATGGGACAGACGGGCAGACGTCGACGGACAGACCGACGGACGAGCAAGAACCGCAAGGGCGTTAATGGCGTCAATTAGTTCATCACGCGCCCATCATAAGTGTCCGCTATTGGGTTGTGCAGGTTGTGCAGTGCACAAGGGCTCGCCGGCATTCAGGGGCCCCCAACCGCTCGTGTAGTATTTTTACGTCTCTGAAAATACAAACTATAAAACTGCTGAAAATTTTGAAATAATGAAATACACACATTGATGCAGAATGCACATGATTATTCACATTTCTGGCTACGCCAATAATAAAGAATATGCTTATTGCTTTTCATTTAGCAATAACATGATAATAATAGGATAATAATAATATGTGCGAGTGTGTATTAATTGCTGTAACCTATTTATGTACTCTCTGTAGAGCATACGCCGAAATTTTTTGATTTCAGTTGGGGGCCCACCAGGAAAGCTGTGCACAAGGGCCCCTTAAAACCTAGCTACGCCACTGGAGTTGTTCTGATACATTAAGAACTGAAATAATTGTGCAGTGATTGAAGAACTATAAAAGCAAGCAACAGCGTAAGCCTCCAGAAAATGCTATCGACGTGAACGAAGATGTAATGGCACACTTAGTGTGCGTATTAGTTGGCTATGCAGGCGTCCATACCGTCAGGCTTGATCCCCGTCTAATGCCCCATCACTTGTCACTGCTGGGGCCGCATCAAGTGTCATTACCGATATCGAAATTACCACCACGATATATCGGCTCCCCAGTTATACATATGCCTCTATCCTCTACGATCATCTCATACCCCCAGTTTCACCGTTATCGCTCTTGCCATGCCATCACTTTTTCAGTTTTCAATTCCAATCTCAAGATATTTCGTTTTGTAAACTCTACCCCTACGTAATATCTAAAACTGTCACAACTGATTTTACAGATTTTCCTACTGCTATCGGACTTCTCAGCCCACAGTTTTACTTTTCTCCTGTCTTAGTTTTCGTTCGTCAAGGAGCGTGCCGCATTTTGCTCGGCTCTGCGCCCTGTGATTTCGTCAACATCACCGCTGTCTATGTCACGCAAAGTTTCAGGGTTCGTGCAACTCTGCAGGTGCCCATGTGTTTTATCGGATTCTCCAATATCGTTGCTTGGCCAACTGAGCGAGAAAACATGTAATCGACGAATGGAAACAAGAGCTCAAAACGCATTTAGGGGCGTTAAACTTTACTTTATAGCGCATGTCATAAGGTTTGACAAGCCGCAAATCAGCTTAAGCCGCAACGCTTTACTGCCAATAGCAATTACTGCTGCAGTAGAGCCAAATACGGTAGCCGACAGTATAAAGTTTATCAATGCAAATATATTAATTGTGTTTTATCTGCAGTTATGTATTTTGTATTCTGACTGCTTTTAATGTAATGTAATCGTAAGGATCCTAGCATATTTGTCCGACAACCAGTGAACAGCCAACAGGTCAACCTGGTCTAACTTTAAAGGCTGAAGAAGAAGATAAAAATAAAGGTAACTGTTCTAATCCAGACTCAAGTGCTTCGATACACTTAATTCGATAAACTTAATTCGATATGATAAAGATTAGGTAACGAACAAGTAGCGAAAACTAACACATACATTAGAATTGGGAACTTTCCACAGTTTCCAACTGGTAGGCCTATGTCACGTGACACGCCAGCAGTTTGGTTCGTGGTCGCATTGCATACTTAATCGAATCATCATTAATCCGCTCTTCACTTCAGCAATTCTCTGGGTTTACCTCACGTGTGGACTGCCAGAATCAACTTAGTGCGGTACGTGTAACGAATTAACTTTAACATAGGCGACTTTCAGTGACTAGTGCTTAACTAAACTGCGCATTAACTGCGCATCGTGATGCACTACAGTGTCGACAATATATGCGCCAGTCCTAATAGGACGCATATTCAGGGCGTCATTTAAAGGGGCTGGAGGGGCCTACAGACTCCCCAAGGATTTACGATTTTAGTTTTTCCCCTGTTAATCTTACGTTTGAAACAGTGTTACTGCTGCAAAACAATACGATATGTAGACTTAGACCCCCAAGAATCACTGAGACCCCCCCCAACGATTTACTGAAATGACGCCACTGCGCATGTTGCATTCCGGGTCTGGCCCGTCCGTCCAGTTCGGGCTCTTTACTCAAAAACACAAAAGTGTACGAAAAAAAAACAAAATTAGTGTCTACATTTTCGGGCACTGCAGGAGTGAGCGGTGTGCTAATTTTGAGCTCAGTGGATTAAAGGTCGAGCTTACCGAATGCGTTTCTCGCAAAATGTTTACTACAGGTTAAGCCAAAAAACGTGGCACTTTACGTTTGCCCATAATTATCTTCGCCAATTATTGACCGATTTTCAAATTCTTTTCACTGCCACACTCTGCAGACAGTTTGCAACAACGTGTTTATTACATATTCCACCACATCATAAATGCGTTTTTACACTACCTTGTGAAATATCAATAAAATTTGCATTGATAACGATAATAACAAACAAGCGATCTGGTAAAATTGAAAAAAAACACTTCAGACCAACACTGCAGTGAATGGTCTGTATGACACTAAACTGTGTGGGTCTAACACAGTCTAGTGTCATACAGATCATTTATCGCAATGTTGGTCTACAGTGTTTTTTCATTCATCTAAATTTTTGTTATTATCGTTAGTTTTTACTTACGTTTATATTTCACAAGGTAGGGTAGAGACGCATTAACCATGCGGTGAGAAATATAATAATCACACTATTGCAAATTGTCTGCAAAGTGTGCTAGTGAAAGAATTTTGAAAATCAGTCAATAATTGACGCAGATGTGGACAAAAGTAAAGTGCCACGTTTTTTATGGCCCACGGTGTATTATCCAATTCACATCGCCGACGCGAATCAGCTGTGGAGTTGGGATGCGTCCGCATCGTATAGACTGTGTGAATAATAGTATTGGGTGTTACGCCTTGCGGCGACGGTCCGTTTGTATGTTTGTCGTCTGTTGTCGCTCCTGCAGTCGCAGTTTTCAATTGATTTTGACGAAATGTTGTGCAGTCGTTTAGGACTCGAAAAATGAGATCGAGTTCATTTGGGGTCAAATCTAATACCCGCTAGTACCTGTACCTGTAGCTCAATAGCCGTACTCGTACCCGTAAAATATGTATTGGGCCCTGGTGTGCCCGCAAAACTATAGTTAGGTCTATAACCGCCCATATAATGTCACTCCAGACAAGCTTGACGGACGGTTCAAACACATATCGCGTTTGTTTATCCCACACAAAACACATCGTCTATCACAGCCATAAAATAAGTGCGTTTTAACACAGTGAATTAATTCTCATTAAATGCACGTAATACACTCTATAGACTGTGCTGAAACGTATACAATGTATAATCGCAGTGGGCAGACCTACTACCGCTTGTCATAATGGTATCCGGATGTGTCACGAAACCCACGTGAGGTTAATTATCAAGACGAAGTTATATACTCCATAGACCGGATAGTCACTCTTTATCAGCCAAAAATCGCCAAGACATGCACTCACAATACACAAAAATTGTATTATAATGTGAGCTAATAAGCACCTACCGCAGTTATCATTATACACTGTGTCTCAAAAAAACGTCCCACTTTGTAACTGTCCATATCGTTGACAAATATTAACCGATTTTTGAAATTTTTCACTGGCGCACTCTTTGGACAATTTTACCACGCCGTAACTGCATCGCTACACTACTTTGTGAAATATGAATACAAGAAAAAACTAACAATACTAGGCAACAGGCGAGTTTGAAGTTGAAAGACACTTCAGACCAAAATCGCGACGAATAATCTGTACAATGCTACTCTGTATTAGACCCGTCTTTGTAGATATCTGGCGTGTTATACGGTGTGTTTGTTTCTGGCCTTTGTAGTTTGGTAAGGCTACCAGTTCATCCACAGTGGTCACGTTCTCTTCAGTACGTGCATGCTTCAATCTGCCGCTCTCATGCCTTTGTTCGGCGTGTGTTTATTTTCAGAAATTTTGCCAGTATTCTTTGCGAACTGCATTTTATGAACTCATGAATGTTTTAGTTAAAGCCTTATCCCCATTGCTAAATGCACGTTACATTAACGGTGTATTGTCACTGCATGAAAAATTATTTTTTTTACAATAATATCATTTGTTTTTGTTTAGAAATACAAGAAATGTATCAACAGCTAAACATTATTAGCTATTAATATAAAAATTGTTTGAAAATTGCTTTTAGAAAATAATTTTTGCATGTATTACTAGAATTTTCGACATTTTTCACAATTTAAGTTTTACATGGTAGTGTAGAGACGCAGTTAAGATTTGATGGTATGTTTAATAATAACACTACTGCTACTTGTCCACAAAGTGCGCCGGTAAAACATTTTGAAAATCGGTCAATATTTGACGAAGATATGGACAATCACAAAGCGGGACGTTTTTGAGACACAGTGTATATAGGCAGTAAAAGTAAAATTTTTATAGTACTCGTACGTTCGTGATATCATGTACTTTTATGCATAGAATTAATGCCAAAAGTTTATGTAACTAAAATATAAGCAAGCGCAGATGTTGGTCCAGTACCGCCACAACGTGCGGTCGTCCGCTTAGCTATGCACATACAGCACTTACTTATTTCGAATTTCAGTTAAAAGTTCACTTTTACATTGCCTGGCGCCTGCCGTCCTAAGCGTTTGTGGTAGACAGGTTACCCTGCACGTAAATCGGGTTTATGAACACGTTTATTCGTCAAAAAAATAACAAACCGACATACAGATAGACGTACAGACGTATACGGATAAAAGCAACGTAGCTTATGTATTAAAATCGTCCAACATCATAAAAACATAATATTTCGAAACAACCTAGGAATTTAGATAATACGTACGTTTATTCGTCAGTAAGACAACACAACAAAGTTAAAACAGAGCAAAAGAAATGTGTGTAGACTAATTTTTGAGGTTTTTGTGACGTCATGTAGTCTTGGTCTTTGTCCTTTTCAGCTGCAAAAATGACACACCAGTTACTCACAACACATATGCGGGTCCGCACTGACTAGAAATGTAACCGGGTGATAGTTAAGCTTTAGTAGAATTTTTTTTGATTTTAGAATTACCGCTCTAGTCAGTAATTTTAAAACCCATAACAATTTGCACACATCAATATGCATGCGCCGTAGACAAAGCGAAGACTCGGCAGTCTCGGCTACATAATTGTTGTAGGCCTACATAAGCGTCTGTCTTGAAAAGATCAGCAAGTTAACAGTAGTTTTTATACAAGCTTACAGTAGATAGCATTTTTATAAAAAAAACTCGCTGTTATTGTCTTGGTTGAGTGCTGTAGGTTTTTTGGCAATAGGTCTAGTCACGCGAAACAACAAATAGCGTACATCAATGTAGCAGACAAATTCGTATTGAGACCGGACAACGGTCGCTGGCTTAGAGATGTGCCAAGTACGTACAGTAGTCGCAGAGGATATGATAATATACCGTTAATTTAGGAACAGTATTTTAATTTTTTTTTCGATTTGTTACACAGCGTTCGCCCCGCAACGTATAGAACAAAGTTGGAATTTTGTGATCGTTCTGATTCATCCACGACCATTATAAGCTGGCTTAGCTGGGAAGATTTTCGAAATATATGTAAGCCATATTGCTTCTAGGTAACCTATCTCAGAGCTAAGGAGCGTCGTTTGTAGTTTAAAATCGCACCCGACACAAGCAAACGCACTCCATCTCCGCAGCCAGGGAGGTCGGTACTCGATTTGTCTGCCCGGAGGGATGAAAGGCTGAGTTGATCTGGGTGGTTGGTTAAATATAGGGATGGTTTAGGCCTATGTGCTTCATCTAAATACTAACTGAAGCCGGCGTAAAAATTTCGCCGATAGAGATAAACGTGCTAACAACCACGCCGCACAGTGGCACTGCCCTGAATAAGTCATAATAATGGCATCGCTAACAATATTGCGGCATTGGTAACGGAATCGGTATTGGCGCCTCTCTAAGACCCGAGCTGCAATAATGCAATTTGTCACTGCAGTCGGTTGCAGAAACGGGTTGCTTGGTCAATTCAACAGCCGCTGATTGGTATACACCGTGTCGCAAAACTGCTCCAGCCGTTGACATTCATTTCGTACATCTGATGTGTATGACAAAAGTCGAATTAGGTGATTGAAGCATTTGCCAACTTTGAGCTTGTAGCGAGCCCCGAAACATAACTTGAGCTAATCACCTCCACAATCAGACTACGAACTTCAACACCTTTCCATTGACAATGCATTCAAGGCAAAAAAAGAACAGAGACTAATAATGGAACTGTTAAATTTGACCGAAAATAAACTCGATCTTATTTTTCGAGTCTCAAACGACTGTGCAACATTCCATCAAGATCGTCTTAAAACTGCGACCATAGGAGCGACAGCGGACAACAGACATGCAGACTGATAAACGCCAGAAATTCTACACGTATAAGCTTAGGCAGTTCGATGCTATGTTATAGGCCTAACAATAGGATAGGACACAAAGGTCTTGACATTGTTAGCCTATTATCTAATATTGAAATTCGTGGAGTGCGTGGACGCACTTGGTTGTGCACGTCATAGATGTAAAAACATTTTTTATGTTTTTTATAAAAGTATAAAAACATGTTTTTAATGTTTTTAAAAAATATTTTAAAATGTTTTTTTAAAGTTTTGTTATGTTTTTTTAAAATTTTTAAATGTTTTTTTGTGCTTTTTAATGTCGTGTTTTTTGTTCTTGTTAAATCGTTAAAATAAATTGCTACAGATGTGTTAAATACCGTTAACGTGACTAGTATACTTGGTATTTGTTCTGTCATTTGATTTTTTGGATCATAGATAGGTATGTACTATAATCACGGTTACATAATTGCGCCAAAATGGCTGGAGGTAGACCAGGACAACCTGCATACGAAATTTTTAGCATTGAATGTAGATTTTTGCAATTTTAGTCCGGACCCTCTAAGTTCAAGGAGGCCTGGGCACGCGGATGTCAAACAAGGGTTTCCCTCTTAAAAAGTGGTTATTTATACGCTGCTGGCTTGTCTAACGTGAAAATGGTTGCAGATAGGCACAGACATGCTGCTTAACATAGCAAGCACCGGCGACGGGCTTCTTTGGATTGTCAACATTGATGACTTTGATTGACCTTGAAACTTAAAAGTAAAGGGTTTTAGTGATTTTTTTGGCGATTTCTGGCTGATAAAGAGTGAATTGCGACGAAATGGATGGAGATAGACTAAGATTACCTGCGAACATGAACTGCTATGGGCTCTCGCGCGTCTCATGAGCATTAGCTCAGATTTCTTGTTTTCCGGTCTTTGTCGGTTTGTGATAGTGATACTATTCGCTAGATGGGAACAAATTCATCACGCAGGAATATGTCAGTGACACCCGTACGGTATGATCCCATAACGTGATAGTGTAATCCGTCCATGTAAAGTCGTGCATTTGTTCGGTGCTATGCCAGAATTGCACCATCGCCAACACACGAATTAATCGCGATCACACTCACACGGTAGTGTGAGTGTTGTAAGGACGACCTTCAAAGTATATGGGAAAATGCAAACTTTGACCCTCAGCC
>Ga0209454_1002540_pt1 | contig 12473 bp, 7 predicted proteins | sample WorMetHERISLAND1_2_FD_187400 | JGI IMG/M metagenome (GOLD analysis project Ga0209454, IMG submission 187400) | Marine gutless worms symbiont microbial communities from Max Planck institute for Marine Microbiology, Germany - Olavius geniculatus... | ecosystem: Host-associated > Annelida >...
CATTTGCATTAGCGCAGCACCTCGAAATAACGTCTGTGTGGCCCGTGAATTTCCAAAACTCTTTCCGTGAATTTTCCGTGAAATTTGACACATTTTAAAAATTATGCCATGAAATCATGCATTTTTTCCCGTGAATTCGGTTGGTCCCTAGTCACTAGTACTTGTTGTGATAGGCAGTATGCCCATGCCTATCTGCAACTGTTTTCACGAAAAACTAGCCAACAATGGTAAAATAACAACTTTTACGGGGGTACCGCTCTTTGATGCCCTCGTGCGCAGGTTTTCTTGAACCTGGAAAATCGAGACTTGGACTGTTGAAATCTACGTTCAATGCTGAAAATTTCATACGCAGCTTGTCCCTGTCTATCTCAGTTGGTTTTCAATGCAATTCGCTCTTGAAATGCGTCTCACAGCCCGAAATCGTAAAAAAATCCATAAAAACCCTATTTTGGCGTTTAAGGTCATTCAAGATCATTGAATTTGGTGCCAATCGAGAGCCAATGTACAACTTCCTGTTAGTGAATCATAGTAACCTAGGCCCTATCTTGCACTGTTTCTGAGATATGGTGACTTATTGGCTGAAAATTGCAAATTTTCTCTAGCCCCTTCTCTCATTTAGCACCCTTGCTCGGGGTGACCCTTTTCGACTTTATGGAAAAACTTTATGGATCTTAAAACTAGAGTCTTCCAGGCAGCCGACGGTGAAGATTTGGTGATCCTAGCTTGCACCGTTTTTGACTGACCCACCCGTGTGACATACGGACGGACGGACAGCAGAGACAAAGAGTTTAATTGACGTGTTAATTGCACTAGAGATTTCTTCGAAATGATAGTGCGCTATATAAATGTTCACTTATTGTTATTATTATTATTATTTAGTTTAGTTTAGTCTACAGAGATGTGATTTGTGTGTTACAGAATTTGTGGAAGTTATACTGCGGGGCTGATGTCAGCGCTAGTACATTATTACGTCTCACTCCATTATTTAGACTTTTTTCACTTAGCATGAGTATTTTATTCTATCGACATGATCTGCTCTGTTTTTGTGTTTTCATGTGTTTTTATGGATTGGCCACAGTTCTTGAAAGTTCTTGAACTTTTGAAGTTTGAATTGAAGTTCTTGAATTTTTTTTCAGGCTCTTGAAAGTTTTGGAAAACCAAATTGGGCCTTGGAAGTTTTGGAGTTTGGTGTTAGAAGGTCTTTGAAGTTCTTGAATTTCAGTTGTTTGAAATCATTGTGACTGTGATGTGAAAACTTTTTTGTATGATGCCGGAAACATCCTAACGTAGCGTGGTAAAATATCACGGTTCAGATAGGCCTGGATAAGTTTCTTGAAAATTTCTAGATTTTGTTTTGCCCAAAACTGTGGCCACTCTATAGATTCTTTTTGCATAAGAAAAACTATTTTGTACACCGTGTCCGGTAAAAAACTGACCCCCTAGACATCGTGCAATAAAAATGTCAAATCTGAACGAATTGGAATAAAGTTTTGTGCACTTTATCCCCAATAAATTCCTGAAGCGATTGCCAAATTTAGTATCATTTCTTACCAAAAATATTAAGTGTTAAATATCGATAACAAAATATTTCCATTACCAATATGGCTTACATACTGCAGTTGCTCAAGCATAAGTGACGTTTGTTGATGCAATAAAAATAACATAAACAATAACAAAATGTTGTTTTCTGCAGACGATCGTGTTTTAATTAAACTGTTGAGACCAGAAATAAGTATGATGCTAAAAAGTTTTATCATGGAATTTCCCAGCAAGACCTGGACACTGTCAAGATTAAACAAATGGTTACCTAATACTGGACACTTCACCTTTTGAGGCAACCTTACAAAAGCCGCTGTAACCATTGTTTGCGTAAAGAGATTTAGCTGAAATTTGGCAAGTTGATTACCAATAGATGTTGCATTTTTGGCATAAGATTTTACCAAAATCAGGTATTGTTTGCTAAAGTTATGCAAATGTACAGTAACACAGCGATTTACTTGTGCAACGCCATATTGGTAACAGAGATATTTTGTTATTGATATTCAACAATTAATAACCCAGAGCTAAGAAATAATATTTTTCAACGAAATTTGGCAGTAGCTACAGGAATTTACTGTGAACTAAGTGCACGAAATTTCATTTAAATTCATTCAGATTTGACATTTCTATTGTTCTGTTTTCAGGGGGTCAGTTTTTTACCGGACACAGTATAGATTAACTGTAGTGTCTTTGTTAGCAATAAATGTATGGCCATTGTTCGTTGGTTGCTATACCACAAACTAGCCAGAAAACTTCAGTTATAATTTTGACAACTGTCCTAATGTGTGAAAGTTGTCCTTGTGCCATTTAAGTCTTAGTAGTTTTGACTATTCATTACAAGCATTGCTGAGAATACAGCTAATGCTTATAAATATTATTATAAATTGTTATTATGTATAATGAATTATTATAAATTGCAGACTTAACAGCAGTGCCTTAATGCTGTTCTTTCATTGATATTCTACAGTTCACCTTTTTTAAACAGTTCTCAAAGGTTAGCTTTTTATTTGTCCCATTGCTATAGCATAGCATGGGACAGTCTGCCAGTCTGTCTGTAAACACTCCTACAGCCGCAATTTTGATTCGATTTTGATGAAATTTTGCACTGTGATTTGGGGCCCAAAAAGTAAGACCAAGTTTATTTGGGATAAAAATCTGATAACTCCTTCCTCTATTTTACCCCAATTTATAAAAAAAGTTTGCATTATGGCCTATGGGGACTTCAAAGCAGTATAACTCAGTTTCCATAAAAGATAATTGCGTGCAGTGTTTACCTACCCCTATTTTGTGGTCAGGCAATCCTACGGTGTTATTTAGATTTACCTCCTATCAACCCCTATTGCCATAGCAACTATTCAAAAGTTGCAAAATTTTGCATTACAGCCAATGGAGATTTCAAAATGGTATAATTCGGTCCCCGTAAAAGATAATTTCTCCCTGTTTGCACCTACCCCCTATTTTCGGGCTATCCAACGGTGTCGTTTAAATGTCTCCCGTGCCGACGACCGTTGCTATGGCAACGAATTTTGAGACAAAATTGACTAACTTGGCTCCCGCAAAAGATAGTTGCACGCTGTTTTCACCTGTCCCCTATTTTCGGGCCCGTGCTATGCAATGGTGTCATGTAAATTTCTCCCCTGAAGACCCCTGTTGTCATGGCAACCAATCGTTTTTATTCAAAGACAAAATTGGCCGCAGGCTCACAACAGCGTCATACGCTGAAACACAGCTGCTAGGCTATGTATATAGCGTGGCAATGGGACAGATACCTCGTTCCACAGAATTTATTTCTAGTTCTTGGTAGATTTTCGTGGCATAAGCTGGAATAACATTGAAAAAAGTTTACAACTCAAATGAAAGTGGAGAGTAACAGCTGTAGTGATGTTAGTATAGTGCAGACTGCTCATACTGGTGATTTTATCCTCAGCCACATAATAGTATCGAGCTGCTGGGACAATAGTTTGTGATAAATTGATAAATAGAAATAAATACTAAGTCACATTTCTTCAGGGTGGGCCAAAAAAACGTGCCACTTTACTTTTGTCCGTATCTTCGCCAATTATTGGCCGATTTTCAAAATTCTTTCACTGGCACACTCTGCAGTTAATGTGCGATAATGTGATTATTATAGATCCCACCACACCGTAAATGCGTCTCTACACTACCTAATCACATTATTGCAAATAGACTGATGATCAACGTTTGTAGCCCCCCTAATTTAATATTATGTTACGTAGGCTTAGGACATCCAGATTTTTACTTGTGCAGCGTTAGTTTTTACACTTTGTACTTTTTCGATTTTGCTTTCGTTTGCAAAATCAGGTTTTGAAGTTTTCGTCACATGAGATAGATCTGTCATTTTCTCCCATTAGTTATTGGTTTACAGACAGCACATAATAGGAACAGTGTTGCTATCGTTCACTATAATATCAAGTTGCTTACGCACTTTCGGTTGCAAGTCAGAAATCGGCGACTTTGGATGACCTTGAACGGCCACCGCATAATGTGTTGCAGAAAACTTGCATTTTTCGAAACTCAGCAGGAAAATCTGAATGAAAATAGACTTACATTGTCAGCGGCAAAAATGTAGCGCATGGATTGGATACTTTTACGAATTTTTACACCTTCGCATCAGAATGATTTTTGCATCGCGCGGCGGTTTACTTGCGACAGCACGGCGTTTAGTTGTTGACGCGCTACAGCTAGGCCTCTGCTGTATATAGCGCGTCGCATCCATGGCACGATTGTCGTCTGTCTGTAATGGATGTATTGTGGCTAAACGGTGGGCCGTAGGAAAAATTTTTTACAAGATTAATTTGCTTTGTGTTAAACCGAGACGTGCAACACTTCAGCGATTTAGTGCCAGGGAATTATTTTCGAATTTTGGGTTGAATGGAGGGGGTAGGAAAATGTTCATTTTTTTCAATGGAAAACTGGCGTCATATCTCGGAAACGGTGGGAGAGATATGGCCAATGTTACTATTAATCACTGATAGGAATTGGCATATGCTCTTTCAGATGAAATAAAAATCGTCGACCTTGGATGACATTGAGAGTCAGTACTGCACTACTGCAACAGGAACAGTGTATACTGTAGGCTGTAGCGCGTTTTCCTTAGCGGTAGCTGGGGTTTTTTGTTTTCTTTTTTTCTGAGTAAGTTTATTGCAAACGCAGAGATGGATTTAGCGCACCTGTGGTGATCATTAGCATGTGTGTCACGTGATGCATCACGTGATCCCGATCAGTCGCGCATGCGCAACTCAGACATCGATTTCCGGTGTCGCTAGCTAAAGCCGCGGTCCGACTAATACTCGGACTCGGCGCTGCTGGCACGTGTCGCTGTCGGTCCGGATCCGCCAACAATAAATTTGGACAACTTAGAGATACTGAACGTCGCCTTCGACTACCGACTCTGATGCAAGCAGATAACACGATCCTACATGTGACATATTTTTATGGGACCGTCTTATATATAGGCCGCATTGCGGGTCGTCTGACCGTCTTAAGTCGAAAAAAACGTATAGAACAACGTTGCTGTGAGTCGTACTAAAACTCGGCATTAAAACGACTTTGAAACGCATACTTCAAATTTTTCATATTTTGAAAATAAAAAAGTGACGCCGTTTTCTAACCGATTTTAGAACGTTGGCCGATGACGTCATCACTTTTGCATTATCATTATCAGCAGCAGCCATGGGAGACGACTTTGTGGGAGACCAAAAATCAACGGAGAACCACCCCACTGATTGTTTTACGTCCCACATCATGCAATTTATACAAGAAAATTTCTTCAACAACTGCAATTAACATTTTATATTCATGCTCAAACTGCGTCTGATAGTGTACTATTTTCAAGTAGGGAGAGTTTAGAAACAAGCTAGACTTAAGAGTAAGCTCCACGGAAGGAGAAAAGTAAGAAGAGACAAACTACAGTTCGGGAGAAGACAGTAGAATGAGATGGAGAAAAATAGAAAAGATTGTGCATGTGAAAGAAAAACTCGGCGTCTATTGCTGTGGCAACTGCATTGAGGCGCGTACAGAGCGACGTAACTGAACTGAACTGAACTGACAAGGTTTAGTTTTTGACGAACTGACCAATGGGCAGACAGCAATGCATTACGGTAGCGACCGTCTAACGGCGTTTGTGGCCTACGTGACTACGCTCACGTACGCGTCAACAATGACCAGTGGGCTCGCTTTGCTTGCCCACTGGTCAGCTCGTCGAAAACTAAACCTTGTCAGTTCAGTTCAGTTCAGTTGCGTCGCTCTGTACGCGCCTTTAGTCCAGAAGTGTCTGCAGAGCATAATAAGATAGGTTTACTGGCTGTGATAGCGGCTGTCGGGCGGCATAAAGATCGAGATCTTAGTCACTGTGATGGTTAGTAGAAGGTTGTCAAACTTGTCAAAGACCACGTCGATCTAGAACCCTAGAACTAGAAGTCGTCGTATTTCGGCCTATCCGACGCTCAAAGACACACGACGTCGTATCTGTTCGCTTGTGAGACGATCCATGCACCGACTTCGACGCAGTGTAGGCCTAGTTGTGGGACGATTCATATAGACTATTACTAGGCCGGCCAGTGTAATGAATGGACATGTGTAAATAATTCTATAGGGCCCATCACATTTAGCGTTACTGTTTTATCAGTATCAAACTATTCAACCTTATTAAATGCAGTTTTCAGGCCAGCGTGATGGCGCTGCAGTAGAAAATCATTGAACGACAACACTCAGCGTTTAGTTCAATTTTAATGTTTATCGCAGATGAAGGCGCCGATAAAAAGTAATTTTTATTTTCCTTATGCTGTAGTTTTGCTAGGCCGCATTACAAATCTTCTCCGTCTGTCAGTCTGTACCGTACGAGTTTCTAACTCGAAAACTAAACTTCGTAGAAAACTGAAGTTTGTGTGAACGCTTCCCGCGGCATGAGTAACCGTTGTGTCATTTTTCAGCTCAGAAGATTAAAAGCCCGGATTACGGTTAAGCTTGGTCAAATTGGCGGACGTCCGCATAACTTGTCGCTAATTGGCCTATATATTTATCTACTTGAGTTACATTAAAGCGCGTACGGACAGAACAAACGAAATTGAAATGAAATGACATCGTTTAGTTGTTTCAGTTCATCTCCTTCGCTCTCTATGTACGTGTTTTAGTTAGCTACCAAAGTGTGTCAGTGAAAGTCGTGTTTCTAGTACCAGGATGTGTAGCTGAGATCTGCAGTGATGTCGGCAGGCGGACTACTGGCCTAGCCATGAAAAGGTCACTTGGGGCACGTGCCGGCCTAGGAGCATACTCATTTACTCAAAATATCACCAAAATGCAACAAATCACTTCATTTTCACACCCTTAAAAATCCGAAAATGTTGTGGAGAGAGGTCACAGCCCCCTCTCCAAACCCTTTCGCAATAGGGAAGGGACACCCTTCACCAAACTTCACCACTAGCGCCCCCTACATTCAGATCCTGGCTAGGCCAGTGAGGCGGACACAGGGCACTAAGACGGCATCACGGACGGTCTCTCGCGCTCAATTCAATCGTCACGCCGCGGCGTGCTGCCTCCAATGTCTATCTGTCTGTCTGTCTGACCAAAGAGATGGCACCGTCACTACCTATAGTCGCCGTCATCCGCAGATATTCGCCCCGTCACATCTTCCCCCGAGCGTCGGCAGTTTATTCGTCGCGGGGGAGCGGTCATTGTCCGCCTCCCCCACGACGCCTGCGTGAAGCACTGGGAACTTGCTGAATTATTGTAGGGCCTATACGGGACATACCGAGAGAACGAAGAGTCAGCTACGTGTATTACGTTGTAGTTCGTACTTCGTAGCTGTAACCTTATTTTGTTGTCGCCCCTCATCGGAGAAATGTTAGCGAACTCCGGAGTCCCTGAGATAGATTTTCCTCTGAAAACTCCCGCGCAGTATTTGTGATGCAAATTTGCAATGTGTTTTTCTACAGATCGAGTTTAGGCTAAGCTTGAAACTTAAATTTTGAACGTATAGTTTCTTTTCACAAAAATACGTGGCAGACAGTTTATAATAGCTGACGTTGTTTTGATTATTTCTGTGCCAAAAATGGTCGAAATGTCTTTATTGCTGCCGAATAAGTTAGTCGGCAAAAACCTTTGCTATTTTTTCTTTATTTTTGCACATTAGTTTTGTCCAGTCTCTAGTTGCAGCTATAGCGCATGCGCATATTTGACCGCGTTTGTCAATCACGCCGACATCGTTGTTCGTGACGTCACGAGCGATGACGTCACGAACCCAGGACAGGTTCGCGACCTCACTGTATCACCTAATTCTCTGCACACTGACTCGACTCGAATAGACTCGACGTGGGTGCTTCAACTAAGCCGCTTCACAGCCATCCAGTAGGCTCCTAGGCTGGCTGTGTCAAATTCACAGAACGCCCATCACTTTTCTTCGTTCTCTTTGGCTCTTTTTCGCATTCCTGTCGTTCTCTCGATCCCCAGGCCCTGTGAGGGATGTGCAGACACGTTAGTTTCTTACACGTCTATCTACGACCACCTCTCTTTGTTTTTTTTCCATTTTTCTTATTTTTTCCACTCCCCTTTCTTATACTTAATCCCCCTTTTAGCATTATCTTTGTCAGTTTTTTTCTCCTTTCCCCTTTTCCCCCATTTTTTCCCTTTGCGGTAAGCCACACACCCTCAGATTGTTACGGGGTCTGTGGGTCACTGTACGCTCTCCCAGCGGGTCCGGGCGAAACCCGGCCGCCAAACGGTTTGTGGTGCTTCTTGAGCTAAAAACAGCACTACTTGGTCATAACAGTTATTGAATAATACACCCTCAACAAAACGTTCACCTTTATTTTTTCACTGGGCGCAAGCTGCACCCATCATCAGAAGCCCCTCGCGGTACTTGTCCGTTAATTCACCCACACTGGAATTATTATTGTTAACGCTAACCCTAAACTTAACCCTGATCTTAACCTTAATTTTATTTCTAACCCTAGCCTTAGCCCTATATAATCTTAACTCTAGCGGTTAATTTGGGTGCGGGCGAATTAATGGACAAGGAACGGTCTTGGCTCGTTTTTCGTTTAAAATCGTGCTTCGGGCGCACTTACTATACAGTCGCCGACGGTCAGTTGTTCGGTCGATCCGTTTATCCTGTTACGGGTGCACGGGAGTGTTTCGAGCGGGCGGGTGGAGTCTTGCTCGCTATAAAACTATATGACGGACATTGGACATTGTGAGATGTCGCCATGCCGCAATGGACGGCGTTCCGATGCGCTGCTGTATAACTGCATGTTAGTGCATCGTTTATGTGCTGCATTAGCGGCCGCGAACGCCGTCAAATTAGAAAAACTTTACGATCGAGCGACAATGCGCGTCGTTTTGCACCGATGGATTGTTGCGTGTGCGTGACTTAAAGCGAAATTATTGGCCGAGAAACCTAACAGTCTTTGAACTATAAATTCATATAAAAGACCGTTATTCGTTGATCGAAAAGTGGAAAATGTTCTTTAGCAAAAATCAAACGTACGGCAATCTTACGAAAAAAACTGCAATTTACAATAAATTTTTTGGAAAAATGTAAGAAAAACTTGTAAAATGATATGATGTTAGAGATGATCGCAAAAAATATCTAAGAAGTTTTTACATTAGCCATGATTAGCGTCATGTGTGCAGTTCACGTAAATGTTTTAGCTAGTGTTTAAAGCTACATAAATGAAATGAACTAAAATACGACATAGATGCATGCACGTCGTATTTCAGTTTATTCGTTTTGTTTCATTTCACTTCAATTCTGCTCTGTCGCTATGTACGCTCTTTTACAATTGTCGTTAATTTTATGCCAAGATCGTCATAAAAAGTTTCGTCATAATGAGTGTATCTTAGACTAATTTCTCATGCATACACTAAAAGTTGGTTGTAACTGTAAGGTTTGTGTGTCCTGTGTATTATAAGGTTGTCATATTTATTAAGTCAGTAAACTGCACATTAACCCGCATTATAATTAACGGGATATTATCTTTGCGCGCGTTTCTGTGACACCATGTACTGGCATCGAGTGTTACAAAAGGCATTTTATGTTCCGTGACTCGTCTGCAGTCGACATTCGACATTATTCACAAGATGAGAGGACTCCGCCTAATCCTGCTGGGATAAATACGGCGTACAATGCGATCGTAAATGGACCGCATTTCTGTGAAAAATTCTGCCGCGTTTTATTGCCGATGATGGTCAAGTTCAGACACAGTGTACATGCAATTTAAGGTTAATACTGAACTAGCTGATTTAAATTTTGGGTAGGCCTATAATTTTCTAAAAGGCATATTTGAGTCGTTGGCAGTAGGGCAATTGAAATTGACTGAGATTGGGATGTCGTTAGGCCTATCTTTTCCGGTAGAGTGCTCAAAATATGGCTGATTAGTGGCATCGCTGCTAATTGGCTTGGCTAGTCTTGCCATGCGTATACTGCACTTAGTATTCGTCGCTCGCTTCGAACTTGCAACGAACAGCACGCGGATTCAAACTCTGACCATGTTGCTGTCGGATAATGACTTAGGGGCAAGTTATTTACACTTGAGTTTCCGTTCCCAAAGTTTAACCACACTGGTTTATTGTTTTCCAGCATTTTTGGCTGTAGTCGTGCGTCAAAAAACAAACGACGCTGTAGTCTGTTCGATCTGGGCGTGGTTTAAGTACAATACCGCACTGTCTGGAGTGGTATAAGTTCGTACTGTGTGCTCGCTTATTGACTCCAGCAGTGCGGTATCCAGTACGGACAGATAGCGGTAGTTTATGAAAGCGATGTGATCCGTTGTCCTTAGTACTGACCGCTACAAAGATAAACGCGGGCTTATTTTTTATTGGACCACTCTGTATAGTATAGGCCCAAGCAGTGCCGTAGCAAGCGTTCAAACGTCGTCCTGGCTTTCGAGTCCGGGTATATACTCCGCTCATACGATTGAAAAGCAAATGGTATCAAACAGTGATGAAAAGAAAGCGTGAAGGCGCCTACATAGCGACGTAACTGAACTGACACGGTTTAGTTTTTGACGAACTGACCAACTGGCAAGCAGGGCGAGCTCATCGGTCATTTTTGACGCGCTCGTGAATATGGCCACGTAGGCCACCGACGCCGTTCGACGGTGCCTACTGTAATGCACTACTGCTCGTCTATTGGTTAGTTCGTCACAAAACTAAACCTTGTCAGTTCAGTTCAGTTCAGTTCAGTTACGTCGCTGTGTACGCGTTTTTACTGTCTGACGACGCTGTCCATTTCATAGTCGAGTAGCGGCCAGTCTCGACTGCTGCTGCATTGGTGCAGAGTTCGTGAAGCCTGAACTGATTGAGGTCTTCTCACGTTTATATCGTCAACTCCTGCCAGACCGTTACACTGCTGCTGTCTCTCTGCGGCCCGGCCGCTCCGTCTCACACCTCCAGAAAACGTCTGACTCTGCACAATTGCCGGACTGGTGGTTTCTCCCTCGCGCCACAGTCGATTGCCCACCCGTTCGTAGATGGACCCGGTAGGTGAACAGGTGTCCGCGGGGCCGGGGGGCCCGGGCCGACGTCTTGACCTACCGGCGACTGCAGCGGACCCTGCGCCGCTTGGACGTGCTCCGCCGTGCGGGGTGGACGCGCCACTCGCCGGGCCAGCCGACGAGGTCGACGTCAGCTCCGGCTGACGACGTGATGACTTGCGCCGCGCTCTCGTGTCCAAGTCCACTTCGGGACGATTGTCGCAGGCAGGAAACATATAGCAGGTGAGACGGCGTAGTGCGTCCACGTTGTTGTCGAAGAGAATTAGAACTACAGGGTTGACTGCGGCATTCGACCACGCCAGGAACGTCAGCAACTTGTACACCTTCGACGGCTGCTCGAACTTCGGATCGACGAGGGTGAGGATGTAGAGCGGATACCAGGAGAAGATGAAGAGAACGGTTATCAAGATGAGGACACGTGACCGGCTAAGTGACTGACGCACGACAGCGCGTACCAGACGCTCGCCGGCTACTACCGACGTGTTGCCGCGCGATATAGCCACTGATGCACGCACCAACGCCGCGAGACGATGTGTCGAGTTGGCGCGAACGTGCCGGTCGAAGTAGACCAGATAGTAGACTGCACCGGACATCGCCAGCGTCATGATAGCGATCCACATTGCTTGTACCACGTAGCTCTGGCACGCAGACACACACGCCATGCAGACACACATGCTGCCCAATACACGCAAAAAGCATAGATAAATACAAAAACAAAAAAAACCAATACGATTTTTTGACTTTTCTTAGCCTAATTGTCTTTGTTTTAGTTTCAAGGTTTATATGCAAATAAATTGATTTTTTAACAATGATTTTATTACATTATTATTTTGGTCTAATATAGCATACACTTTGTTTCCAAACGATGCATAGTTGCGAGCATGACGTTGTAGGACCTACGATGATTGCTGGTTAAATTTATTATTTTAAAAAATTTTACCGCAGTTGAGTAAATGTTTTATAATTTTCTAGTTTTGAGTTAAATCTACGTCGTATAAAATCTAAACGAGACAGATGCAGGGAGTTCAAGTTATTCTAAGATGGCCTGCGAGACGAAAGTCCTGTTTATTTTCAGCTGTTGGCGCTTGATACCTTGATGGTTCCGTACGCAAAGATGCAGTTTCCGATGACGTCATTGTAGTTAAAGTCTCCACCGATGATTGTCGGTCCCAGGTGAACGATGGTACTTCCGATGTAAACCATGAGAACGCCGAAGACGGCACAGCCGATGCTGCCGGCGCTCCTGGAAGACGATGACGAGCTACCGGGGCTGGTCGAGGTTGCAGCAGCAGTGGTAGAGATATGGTGTCGTGATCCGCTGCGCTCGGAGAAGGCATAAGCCTCGCAGCAGACCATCGCCACGATGTTGAACCCAGAAGCCGTCACTATCACCACGTACGATCTGTATATACAGATCGTACG
>Ga0209454_1002544_pt1 | contig 12465 bp, 5 predicted proteins | sample WorMetHERISLAND1_2_FD_187400 | JGI IMG/M metagenome (GOLD analysis project Ga0209454, IMG submission 187400) | Marine gutless worms symbiont microbial communities from Max Planck institute for Marine Microbiology, Germany - Olavius geniculatus... | ecosystem: Host-associated > Annelida >...
GAGAAAAGAGAGGGGAGGGACGAAATGGGGAAGGGGAGGGAGGAAAAGGGAGATCAGCCCCCCAATTGAAATTTCTGGCTACGCCACTGTCTCCCTCGCTCAACCTCACGAACAAAAAAGTTTGATTCATTTGTAAATTTCACTGTCAATAAATATTAGTCACTAGTGGTGGATTCAAGGGGGCGTCCCCCTATTGACTGATTGCATCTTAAAACAAGTGAAAATTTTGCACCAAAATGCATGATTTTAGCATAAAATCTGGGGAGAGGGCACAGCGCCCTCCCCAGACTTCACACCCCACCTTTTCGCCCCCCTATTCCAAACCTCTGGATCCGCCGCTAGTCACTCACCCCATTAGAGTCAGACTCCAGTAGTATGTTTATTTTATTCTGGACTGTGTTATTTTTGTTATCACCGTTTTTGTTTGCACTTGTCTGTTGTTTTGCACTGTTATTCAGCTATTCGGTTACCGGCTTCAAGTGTGCGGAATAAAATCAATTGTTATCACTCATTGTGTAGGCCTGTGCTAGTCACTCACCATTCGTGATGGATCGCTGATAAAATGTGATTGCAGTTAAGCAGCAACAGGACAGTCTTCTGTCGTTTCATGACGCTATATGACTGCGATTAATGCAATTATAAAAGTAAACGATGGACAGCTCTGAAAAGTTCCAAAATGTAGCCCATGCTTGTTAGGTTAAGTAGCTGATGGGCCGATAGCTAGAGCCGTATCATATACCTAGGCCCATTTACGCCACAAATCGTTCATTATGTGGCAAATACATGAGGCGATCGTCGCCACTACATGTCGCCTGTAGTAAATACATGAAGAGACGGTCGCGGCGATGGTCTCCTCGTGTATTCACTACAGGCAACTAGCCGCGACGATCGCCTCATGTATTCGCCACATAATAAAACTGCCATAGGCCTACATGTATAAAACAGTTTTACGTACGACAGCAGAATGCTTCGCGCGTCTTAGCCATGCACCGTCGAGGTGTCCGTCTGTCCGTCCGTCACACTGCGGCATTGTGTCAAAACGCCGCAAGCTAGGATCACGAAATCTTCACCATGGACTGCCAGGAAGACTCCAGTTTAAGATCCGTCAAGCTTTTTCCGAAATTCCAAAGAGGTCACTCCGATCTAGGGCGCTAAATGAAAGGGGGGTACAAAAACTGGCGATTTCGAGACAATAAGTCGCTGTATCTCAGAAACGGTGCGAGATAGGGTCTAGGTTACTATGAATCACTAATAATGCTCTTTCGATTGACACCAGTATGAACGACTTTGAATTCTAAAATGGACAATTTTAGATTTGACGATTTTAGGCTGCGGCGCACATTTCAAGAGTGGATTGCGCCGAAACGTACGAAATTTTCAGCATTAAACGTAGATTTTAGCAGCCCAAGTCGCGACCCCTGGGCTCAAAGAGGCCGGCGCACGCGGGCGTCATAAAAGGCTCCCCTTTATAAAGTGGTTATTTTACCGCTATTGACTTGTCTAGCATGAAAACGGTTGCAGATGGGCACAAACATGCTGCTTGTCGTAACAAGCACTGGTGACAACCTTTTTTGTGGCATTAATATCGACGACCTTGAATGACCTTGAACTTCCGTAATAGGGGGTTTTAGTGTTTAGGCCTAATGCGATTTTCCGCTGTGGGGCACACATTGAGAGTGAATCGCGGCGAAATGGCTGGAGGTAGACCAAGACAACCTGCGAACAGGAACTGCTATGGCTGTCGCGCGTCTCATGAGCTTTGCTCAAATTACTTGTAGGCCTATTTTATCCAAACATTTGAAAGAAGGAAGCCATGAAAAGATGATATTGCGTGTTTGGGCCCGCCTGGTGTCGTTGGCAGACCTATTGTCAATGCATATTCGACCGTGATTTTGCAGTAATACACTTCGAAGCATTCATGCATTCAACAAGCTATTACGATGGTTGGCTGAAATTGACATTATCGACAGCCGGGATTACATTACATTACCGGAGCTTGTTACTTCCATTAACGCTGATAAGCTGAGTGAGCATATGAATGTAGCTGGCGGACTATAGCCTTGCCGTTGCACGGTTGCAGCATTCATGTAGCTACTTAGCAGCTAATAAAGCTACGATACAGTAACGCGTAGCTAACTGGCAGCGCCGACTAAGCTCGGTCATTAGTTAGCTCTCAAACGTACGTTAATCCGCCAATAGCTTAAAGCCAACTAGCTCTACGTGGGCCTACGGTCAAACGAAACAGACTATACACAAAACTGTTGGGCGCGTCGATATCCGTCAACATTGAGTGACCTTTGTTATTCTTAAGGCCGGAAATAACAAATGACACCACAACGAACTGCCGTCTGCACTGGTGTGAAGTGTTAGGCCTATTGTATGCGAGCTAGGAGATGCATTAATTTCAGCGCGATCAGTTTTCTGCCACTTTTTATGCTATTGGAAGGCATAATCTCGGATTAAGCAGATGAGTCTGCTGCTAGTCTACTGCTGTCATTGTAGTTTACAACAACCGGTGCAGCGGGTCACCAGCTAGTGGAAGAAGCGAGTGAGCGAATGGACTGATGGAGTGGAAGCCTGGAAGGCGCCGGTTTTCTTTAGTCGCGTAGGCCTATTTATCTACGGGCGCAGCACCAGCGGACTGTGTGTGCTTCGGTATCACTCGGCAGATTGCGAGTGCATGCGATTGCGAGAGCTAAGCGAACAGAACGCCGTCATAAAGAACTCAGTCAAAGGCTGAAATCTGCATTACACGTCGTAGGCTACATGTATAGTCGACCGACGACCGATCGGGCCGACCGGCGCCTATATTTAGCAGCTAGTCGAGTATGCGGGAAGGGGTTGATCAATGTGTCTTACGCCGTGTCCGAGCGCTCTCCATCGATATATCGACTCCGATAATGTCAGTTGTTTCGCTAGGATAGACACCGAGGACGACCGTCGCGCTGACAATGACATCTCTACGAAATGGAATGAGCATCGACCATGCAAATCAGTGGCATCGACGCATCGCCAGCGATTGCCCGGGCATTATTACTCAGCAGCCCTGCAGAGTCCTTTTGATGTAACGCAGCGACGCATCTCGGTGTAGGCCTAACGAAGCATAATATGCCTTGTATTGCATCGAATTTACTATTTGCATTCGCCGCCGGCCCCGCTACCAGCAGCACTTAGAATTATTATTGCCGCATTTTATGTCTCTTAAGTCCGTCGTAGTTAACGTTCTGGATAATTGTGCAGCAGCAATATATAATCAGCCAGCAGCTGTCCAATTATGCAGTGCACCAGGTCCACTAACCCTTGATGGTGTGCAATCCGCGGCCCAATTCTCAGTGCTGTATACCACAGATGTTACATTATTATTTAAAGTCTCAAAAAATAGCCTGATTATAACTTCATTTTCGATTACTGATAATCATAGACATTTAAGAGCACACGGACTAAATGGATTAATGATAAGTCGAGAGTTTACCATATAATTTTACGAGCACTGAAATTATAATAATATTAAAATAATGACCATTAAATTAATGTACTGATGCTCATCCAAAACGGTGCACATTCATAATGACATATGGGCCTACGACTTCCTATTAGTGCTCTATAATTACCATGACTATCTTGCACAATTTTCCAGATGTTAGAGCTTGTTGAATAGTGTAAGTGACTCACTCTAACCGCCTCTGAGTTGGGCGACTGTCGGCAGATAAAATCACAGAAATCGGAACGGCCGGGTTTTCCCAATTCCCACTGGCCTGCAAGCAATTCTAATCGTAGGCCTATAAAAGCCCTATATTCCTATATTTTTGGCGAAAACTCTCTATAAGTAGCTAGGCCTATACCCATTTCTCCTTAGCCCCTACGTGGCCTGCCTGTCGTCTGAGACGGACATCCCCCCGGACACTTCTTCCTAGACGTCTAAGCCATTCGATGGATTTTACTTGGCAGTTAGGACTCCAATGACACATGGTTTTAGATAAGGTCTTTGATCCCCATAAAAAGGAGAAACTTGGGGGTTAAATTTCTAACCAAAAAATGCATACGGTATACATACTGTGCCTATTCACCAGGAACAACACTGGTGAGCGATTTCGTTGTATACCGAATTACTTTGGTCACTGTCAGAAATAGGCCTATTTATTACGAGAAAGCAGAATGACGGCTGCGGCAAAAAGTTGCGCAGTTTGGGCAAAGCTTTCACGCTAAACGAGTCAATGGCGGTAAAATAATAACTTTTAGGGAGTACCCGACTTCGATGCTTTCGTTTAAGAGGAATCCCCTCACCGACCATCACAAAATTTTGTCACAAAAAAACTAAAGTCCTGGTGGCAGCCCAAAGTGAAGATTTTGTGATCCTAGCTTGCACCGTTTTGATAGGGCTGCAGGTTGTGACGGACGCACTGACAGACAGACAGGCAAACAGACAAACAGATAGACAGACAGACAGACAGACGCCTCTAAGATAGCTAGTACCCCGTTTACACGATGAAGCAAACATGAAGCAAACGTATTCAATATACACTCTGCGTGACGTGTGCTCTACGTTTGCTTCATGTTTGCTTCATCGTGTAAACGGGGTATAAGACGCGCTTAGCGTAGCCGTCGCGCGTAAAAACGAATGCTTTGATTGCATTAGTTTATAGGTTTCTCGTTTAGGCCTGTCACACGCCTATTAAACTGTTAGTCAACAATGTTCGTCGTTTGCTTGGTCATACAACACACAATTTAACTGACAGACATACCACATACGACAGTAAGTAAATAACTGGGCCTAAGTGTATAAGCTAGGCTACGTTACGTGTAAGTTTTTGCTGCTACAGAGAACGCGTCATTGGGCGTTCGGATTAGTGCGAATTAAGCCAAATCCATCGATTGTTCGAACTGGTTGGCTGCATGCGCTGAAACCTAGCAGTAGCCTACACGTAAGCTTATCTGTCCCAGATGCCCAATACGACACGATCGCTTCAGCGCGTGGCTATTTTAGGGAGTCGTGGCGTCAGACAGGTAGGGCTACAACAACTCGTTCATGCTTGAAATTAACTGCCTCAACAACGATCTGCTTGCGCTCCGACCGATACTTTCCGTACATCGTGCTCCATAGAAACAGATCACTTTTATCTTTTTTTGTTGCAGTGTACATGGACCGCTTCGCTGTTGCATTCGTAGGTGAACTATGGATGAAAGTATAGATTAGGCCTAAATGTTACCGCCACCCGGGACCAATTACCACAGTCCACAGGCTAACTTCAAACTGTGTTGATGCGCTACCTTGCAAAATTTGACTATTTGCTTAGCAATTACTACTCATTTCTGTGTTTACCTAAATTAATTAAGGATTTTAACCCGATGCCAGTCATCAGTGGCGTCATGGCAGGGAGAGCAGAGGCAACTGCCCACCTTGGACTATCAGAAAATTGCCGAAAAATTTTCTTCTTGTCCAAATTCAAAACTTGGCGCCGAAAGTCACTGTTTTAGAACAATTTAGGGGTAAAATTAAAATTTGAGCACCCGTGGCGTTATTTGTGAGAAATTTGCAGCAGTCTGTTGGAAGATTGCAACTTGTTTTTTGTCTTGCCTTTTCAGTGCTGTACTCTAATACGACCTGCAAAAGAAGCTGTAACCAAATATTACAAATTACTTTAAATTACTTATCACACGCAAATTTTGCAATATAGGCCTAGACATTGTAAGTAATCATTTATCAAGCATTGATATTGGCTCGCTTTGATGACTTGCCGGAAAATATGTCGCAATCACTCGCTCTCAGGACCAATTAGGCTGCATAACAACCACTCGTCGGATGCTTGAAAATAACGACACTAGCGGGAGACTTAACGATTCCGAAACAAGAACGTCGGACGGTGACAAAAATATCGCATCGACGGCTGAGATCGAAACCAGAGCAAAGAGCATTGGCGAGCAGAGCAGCTGAAGGTCATGGCACCGACCTAGCGGGAACGATGTATCCATCACAGACGGGCTGGCCTCCCAGGACGGCCTAGGACGTACGCCAAAGGCTTGAATGACTCGCATGCCGATAGTGTTAAATTCGTCTCCATGACACCAGGCTGACCTACGATTGGTCGGCGAGGCCGGGTGACGTCACTGATGACGTCAAGCGCATCGATTGGCTGCTGCTGCTGCTGGGCCTATACCTGCATAGCTGAATGTCACCATCAACGATCGCTGACTCCCGGCTGTCGTCCCATTAATTCCCACATCATTTGATGTCGACCCGGCCGTTCGGCTGCTTGTCGCTTGTTCGGCCTGATGTAGGATTCGCTCGATGCCATAGCACGTTTACGCCGAGTGCCCTGGCAGATATAGTGCGTGGTGAAATTATCCCGAACCACTACCCAGACCAAGTTTTGTGCCAAATTATAAGTTTGGTAGTTTAAATTTAGCTGTTCTTTTTCAATACAAGCCAAATACAGGGGCGTCTTTTAGGGGGAATCTACGTACCCCCAAGGATTTGTGATTTCAATTTTCCCTGAGTGAGTCTTGCGTAAACGACTGTCGACAAACTTATGGTTCCCGACTTACCTTTTCTGTGTAAACTGCATGAAATTTGGTCAGCTGATTTTTCGGAAAAACATTCAAACTATGTTGCCACCGGATGTCACATTTTAAGGCTGAAATGCACCAAATTCGATTTCGGCTGGATCTCTGCCCCAGACCCCGCTGGGGAAGCTTACAGCGTTCCCCTAAGCGCCCTAACTGGATTCAAGATGGTCTACTTCTAAGAAAAAGGGGGAAATAAAGAGGGAAAGGACAGAACAAGGGAAAGGGGATAAGGGAAAGGAGAGGAAAGAAGAAGAGAAAGGGAAGAGAGTGAGACTCCACGGATTTACCGAAATGACGCCACTGGCCAAATAGCTGTTTTAGTGATAAACCGAACAAATTTATTCATCAATCCGCAATGCAGCAGCAGTTTAAAGGTGCGTGCAAATCGACGGTAACGAACTGAACTAAACTGATATAAATTGAGATGCCAATTTAGTTACGAATTTGGTAGTTCAGTTCATTCTATTTCAGTTAATTTCGTTCGCATTATACGCGTCTTAACACACACTACTATTAATGAGCGATGACAGTATTCGACCACCCGGCTGCTGCATAAGTCTGCTGTTTCTAGTGCAAGTTCTCTAAACCTTCGCTCGTGTCTGTTTATTGATACGGCCGAAGCTACCGCATTAGCGGAAGACATCATTGACGCCACTGAGCAATAATGCTTCAAACGGCACTCTTCTATCGTTAATGCGAACTCAGATGACTGGCTGGAAAGCGACACTCTGCCGGTGTCCCATTATGGGATCGCCCCCTCCCAGAAGTCTCCCCGGCCAACAATTTGCCGGTAAAAATCCTCCCCGCCCGGCGGCCGCCCGAGCGGGACGGATTTTTGCCGGTAAGCTGTCGGCTGGGGGAGACTTTTTTCTAGAGGGAAGAAATCCTATAATGGGACACCGCCACCATCACCGTTGTCTAATTGTCGTCATCATTCTGCTGAATGTTGCGCTGATTATTAAGTTAGGTTTAGTAATTGTCGGCGATGAATCGTGAGGTGAGACGTGGACATAATTATATTTACAACAGCTTGAGACAATGAACAGCAGTTTGCTCAGACTTTCGTCACTCAATTAATCAATCATTTTATTTCAGACAACACGTTTACATATACAAGAAGCCCAACTGTCGCTAGAGTGGGGCCGACCGTATGGTGGTTACTGACCTTGCAGGTCATCCAAAGTCGATGATTTTTATGTCATCTGAAAGAGAAAGAACGTATGCCACTTTTTGTTAGTGATTAGGAGTGATCTTGGCCCTATCTTGCACCGTTTAGCCACAGTACATCCGTGACAGACGGAGACAGACGGACAGACGACAAACACGACAAAGAGCCGACCTTTAAACTTATCGGCTAGCGTTTGGTCCAAAAAAGAAAAAAAGATACACATATATAAAAACTCACATCGATGTTATGATGACTTTCAACGTTTTGCCCATAATTAAGCCAGTAAAATTAATGATTTCAGAACGGAAGTTACATGTACAAATTATATGACCTATTTTAATGCGACATTTCGCTTTTGAGTTACTAGCGGACACCAATGTTACGATGTGCGAACGTCGTGATCTTGACCAAAACCATTTTCAGTTTTCCGCGTAACGCACTTACGTAGTGGGAGCGACTTTTTACGGCGACAGTGGTACATCCGTTATGGCACATTTTGTGTCTCAGCCGTGTTACCTGCTGACCAAATCTCACAGCCACCTGTTTGGTTAATGAAGTCCAGGCAATATATCATATTGCTGTCGAAAAAAGTCGATGCTGTCGGAAGCAATTCGCCATCAAGTTGGCCGAGAAACAATCAAACCGCCGCTAGTGGGCAATAAATGGAAAATCCGTGTCAGTTACTTATACATGTATGTAAGCTGGGCCGTTGCTGGTCGATAAGCCACCAGCTATGCTATGCTACGGTATACGCAGCATGCAGCGAACAATCGCGCACGTCGTCGTTACACGGTCGCTGTAGTTACTACAGCCAAGCTGAAGCTAGAAGTGACTTGGTCTCGAGATCGACGTTGTTGCTTCGTCGACCCGTTGCCGTGCGTTGAATTTTGCCCCTTCATCGTGACGCAGCTAATTAAACGTAGCGTCTGAGTCGTTAGCGCGTCATCTCGCGTTGTCCTCTGCCCCAGACGCAGCGCGCACTGCCTATGCAGGACCACCCAGTAGCAAGTCAGAGCTGACGAGACACTGACAGTCGCATCAGTCTCAAGCAACCGACACGGATTTTCCATTTATTCCCTACTGGCGTCAGTTTGACTTTTTTCAGCCAACTTCATGGCGAATTGCTTCCGAGAGCATCGACTTCTTTCAACAGCGATATTATGCATTGCCTGGACTTCATTAACCAAACAAGTGGCAGTGAGTTTTGGTCAGCAGGTCACGTGGCTGAAACACAAAATACGCCATAACGTATGCACTAGTGTCGTCGTGAAAAGTCGCTCCCGTTATATAAGTGCTTTTCGACAGTGACAGTCGCAGCAGTCTTAGACAACAACGATGACCGAGCCAAAGATGACGTCCTTCCTGGCCCAGTCAACGATGACTGAGCCAGTCACGTCAGCGATGACGACGTCAGAGACTGTGTCAGCGCTGGCGCTACAGGTGATTAACTGCAGTAACGGACTCAACACGACACTGCTGGTGTCATGCGTCTCTGAACTGGTCCGTGACGTCACTTCCAGTACGAGTACTTTGAACTCGACGCTTTCGTCATGCGTCACTGAGTCGTCCGACCTCGCGTCGACGTGGGACATCGGTGAGATCTTCGCCGTGTTGATCGCCATCCTGCTGTCGGCTGTCATCGTCGGCACGTTGCTAGGCAACGCCAGCGTCATCCTGGCCGTCAGCGTCTACGACAAGATGCGCACGCTCTCCAACATGCTCATTGCCTCCCTCGGTCTGGCCGATCTGCTCGTTGCTATCGTCGTCATGCCCATCAGCCTACAGGTCTGCCCGTCCCTTCGTTATTCATATTTTTACACATTCGACTTTGTGATTCAAAACGTTACAAAAACATTACATTCTTTCAAAAGAAATAACATTTTAAAAACCAATAAATTTGCAATGATTATGATGATGGTGGCGATGATAATGATAATGATGGTAATGATGCTAATAATAATAATAAATCCAAAATTTAACTAAGAAAATAGTAATAATAATTTTAGTGCCCTTGATAGTAAAGTTTTCTGGTTTTAAGAACCAAGTTGAATGTTAAAAACTGTTGGAAAGGTCCTATGCGTCGCTCATACTAAAACTAGAATAGCATTGAAGCGCTGAAAGGGAACCGATATCCGCTGAAAAAAATATAAACCTTCGAGAGTCTACCTGGAGACTTTGAAATATTATCATCAAACACTTTATTTTTCCGAAATAACATGACTGTAGCTACGCCGCTTAGTGTCAAATAATTTTGGCTGTTGTCTTTTTAAGTTGTTTATTTTTTCAATTTTTTTACTATTCTTCTATTTCGACCAACGCATCGTTACGTCAGTGTTAGTGTAGGCCTACGTTAAAGATACACTGACGAGCCTGCGAAGAGTGCCTTAACGTGTTTTCAAGCCAGTGTTATTATGCAACACTGCCAAACAACATTTTATTGCAAAACACCGTTCCCTATTCAGACGACACCTCAGTAAATCTTAATTTCCTTACTGCAACCGTATTTAAGGCTAACTAACCTGCACAGAACGTCCTATCTATTAACGTGTCGTGGTGCCGACTGTTTGTTCTCGTGCAGTTAGGATGCGCAGCGTATCGGAGCTTTTCTGAGCTTCGTAAATTTAATTGTCGACTAAATGACTGTAAATACGTCGCCAGTCACACCTGCTTTACGAGTATGTAACACTGTGTCTCGTAAAAAAAACGCCAGCCAGTTAATTTGTTTTTACCCAGTCAGATGTCACCTACCCTGCAGAGTCAAATAATCATGAAGTCTCCACAAAAAAGTTCACTCGTAGATAGGCCTAACTAACTATCAAGTGTCAAGTAATGTTAACAGTAGCAAGCAAGACACCGTTTATGTTATTAAAGCAAGTGTTCAAATTGTCGTCCATCAGTTCTCACGTAGGCTGCAAACGGCACTGGACGATTGTCTCAAACCTGATGGTTCAGACCAGACCAGATCATGCAGGAATCAGGCGCCGCTTAAGTCGTACTTTGGTTAATAAAATTAAACAGATTTAATGGCTTTAGAGCTAAAAGGTTAATTCGTGATTTTCCAGATAAAGATTGGAATCACGGAAGTTTAAATAGGCTTTCTTAGAAGTTGTAAAATGCTGGTTTAATGCCAGAACAAACAGAAAGTGACCGACGTCGCAGTGTGTGCTTTGATGCGCTGCTAGTTTTCACAAGGTGCACTACAAAAATCTGTAACGAGATGTAGTAGGTTGTGCATGTATTTGTTTGGAATTTTCTTGGGCATGTTTCTGCCAGAAATTAGCAAAATCGAATGACGTCTGAAAAGATATCATTAAAACTTAGACTGTCAAGCTTTGCACAAGGCTAAGCTGTCAGCGGTAGCCGCCGCCGTGGCATGCTGCAATATCTATTGCAATGACGTCAGCGTCGGTCGATAGCTATTAGCGTTCTTAGCAGCAGTTATTAATAGCATGGTTCTATCTCGCAGTGTTAAGGTATCCGAAAATTCGATCTTGTGACCTTGACCTGTGACCTATGACCTTGAAATTTAATAGGTTTTAGAGGTAGTCAAGTTATGTGTTCGTGCAAAATTTCATCCAACTAAGTTCAGCAGTTTATGAGTTTTTTGGTGACAGAAAAACAGACGAACATGCAAATCGAAGTTTGTCTGTTTTTTTGTCACCGCGATGTTTGAAAACAATACTGTCCTCGTTACCTCGGGCTACTGCGTAACACAGCGTAAAACCTTTTAGCGGTCTTGTCATAGCGCACTCAATCTTCCTGCGACGTCCAAGCTTTATTCTCTTCAGCCACCGGTCCGGTCGTAAATCAGACGAAGGACGCTTTGCTAATCAAGTCTTGACTGATCAGTTCTGCGTGGTTGGTTGGTCTTTGATGTCACGAATGATCCTGCCGTGCACTTGTTTCAGGTGCGTACCCCTCGTTGAGTGCCCAGCTGCACAGTCGGCTTAATTGATGAAGTCGGGCTACTTAAAGGAAATAAAGTCAGTGAAAAAGTGAATGATCCATCGTGACTTATGTAGGCCTACTGTTACGTCAGCTGCAATAGCGAGTTGCTATTAGCCTACAGAGTTCCTGGAGTGCTGGCTATAGCGTAAAGTTTTTCCGACTTCAAGCGATTATTTATAGTTCTGGTTTTACACGAAATAAAGCGCTCTGTGCTGAATTATTATAAGGTTAAAAATACATGTAGTTCATCAAGATCTCTTTATTAACCGACCGTACTTAAGTAACGGTCGAGCTATTGGTATGAGTTGTCGTCCGTCTGTCCGTCTGTCTGTATGTCTGTCTGTCACGGATGTATTGTGGCTAAACGGTGCAAGATAGCGCTTAGATTGCTATTGATCACTAGAGCTGTCAAATTAACGCGTTAATTAACGCGTTAATGCGTTAATAAATAAACGCGCGTTAAAAAATTAACGCGCGTTAAAAAAATTAACGCCCATGCGTAACTTTTTTAAAATTTACCTAATTCTGTGAAGCAAAAGTTCCAATATTTCGTTAAACTGCTGTTATTTGATAATCAAATAAATTTAAGTAACCAAACTGTTGTTGCCGTTCCATCATTATGTGGGTGGATAGTATCAGATACCTGGGTATTGTAATTGTACGCTTCTGTAAATTTAAATGTTTGTTGGATAATGCAAAACGGTCATTTTTTCGATCTGTAAATGCCTTATTTAGCAAGATTGGTAGACTAGCCTCTGAGGAAGTTTTTCTGCATCTACTAAACA
>Ga0209454_1002545_pt1 | contig 12465 bp, 11 predicted proteins | sample WorMetHERISLAND1_2_FD_187400 | JGI IMG/M metagenome (GOLD analysis project Ga0209454, IMG submission 187400) | Marine gutless worms symbiont microbial communities from Max Planck institute for Marine Microbiology, Germany - Olavius geniculatus... | ecosystem: Host-associated > Annelida >...
GCCTATTAGCTAGTCGTTCATTCTGACAAAATGGCGCCAAAGAAGATTTCGGTTTAAGGGTCTCAGCGTTGACAATTTTAAGAAGATTAAGCAAATCCCGCTTATCACGCCCTTTCCGGAGAGAAGTGCCCCTTTGATGTGTGCAGAGTAGGCCTAGGCCTATCACTCTTTGTGATTTTGAACAGACGCCCTCAAATGTTCTAACTAACTAACTAAATCTTTGAGGAACTTCTTTTTCTTAGCGAATATGCTTTGCATGCCGAGCCAGGCAATAAGCCTCCTCATCAGCCAGATGTAAGGCTGACGGACCACTGGGAAATTTCATATTTGGACAATCGTTCACAATGTGCGACATACTGTAGTTTGTGAAGGTGCAACACAGGGACAGGACGGATCTGAAGCCTGATTCCAGCAGACGTATACTGCGCAAAGCTGTTCTGTGCTCAGTGGCGTAGACAAGGGAGGGGGAGGCAAGGGGGCCCAGCCCCCAATCCTCCAGACAAGACATAAGCATATGTTTAAACTGCATTAAATTTGCCAATTTGGTCATTTTATTCTGGAGAAAATTAAAATTGCTGCCACATGCAGATTCTATTTTTAAAGCTAAAATGCACCAAACTTGATTTCAGCTGGGGCTCTGCTTTAGACCCTGCTGGGGAGCTCACAACGCCCCCCCAGACGAGGAAAGAGAGGAAGACAGGGGAGGGAAGAAAAATTAAGGGAAGAGGAAAACAGAGGGGAGGAACGAAAGGAGGAAGGGAAAAGGAGGGGAAAAGAGTCGAAGCCCCTCCCCCAATTGATATTTCTGGTCACGTCACTGGCTATGCTACTGATAAATAGGCGGGGCCTAATACACAGACGCACGATGGCACCGTTTATTTCACTGCTGTGTGTAAAACAATATCGCAAAAACGTAATATTCGAAAAGTAACGTAAAATGTAAATATAATATAGTAAATGCTGCGTGATATAGGGGCCTACTGTCAGTGTTGAATCACAATGGAATGTGTGTTCAAACCGCGTAAGTTGCGAATGACTGATAAACATTCAAATTCAAATAAAATGTTTGTAAATACGTAAATACGGACGTTACTTGACACAAAAATGTAAAACGTCGCTAAAACGCTATTTCCAATAAACGCAATACAGCATTAAGTTGATAGACTGTTATCCCATGCGACGTAAATAGTGCGGAGTGTACAGGGGAAAGGTCTAAACGCATTACCAAAACGCAACTTGGATACATTACAAATGAATACGATGGGTAGCAGCGACCAGCTTTGCATTATAGACGTTATAGAACAGACCGTACGAGATATTCTGTTAAGAAATAAACGTCGGGTTTTGTCTCCCCGAAGCCGATAGCTTTTTTGTCCATTTTCGCATAAAAGAAGAGGTGACAGTAATTAAGCCCTGATGATTTAAACGAAACAATTTATGCCCAGCATGCAGCGTTATTTTTGAGGCAGACTGCTTCGCACCAGCCCATGGTCAGTTGGAAGGGGGGGGGGCGATCCGTCCATTCTTGGATTCGCCCATTGGCCACATACTTTTTAGAACTCAATCCATGTTGGAATACTGGGGAAGGGTGTGCCGTAAGACTTGAGAACGGATTTTGGCGCGGTCGCACTCGATATGGGTACGCACTGTGGCTAATTTCTCAGCCAAAAGCACACGCAATGCTATTTGCTGGTAAAACGTTAAAAGCGCGTTATCGACCCGCCATTCCGAAGGACCGCTACGGTTAGGAATATGGTTAGGAATCAGGTTGGAATAGGGTTAAGATCAGTTTTAGTTTACTTTAATATAGCCTACGATTTCGTCTAAAACAGGTTTTTGACGGCCCCTCGTAATGGCGGACCAGAACCAAAAGCACGGACGGACATTACGTTTTCTGCCTTTAATGCTGAGCTGTAAAAGTTGTGCCGCGGGAAAAACATATTCGGTGGGTGTTGGACCCCCAAGAAGCACACGTCGACTTCGTAGAGCCAGTGCACAAAACGACGGGCGAATAGTGTTTCACTTATTGTATAGAATAGATTAGAACGAGGTAGAGAAAGAGTGGAATGTAATAAACGTAATGTAGTCAATGGATTCACTTGTAGATAAGGACGATGTGATATCTCGTCAATGCGGCAACTCCATGACTTCGACTTATTCTACAGCTGCAGTGGCTACAGCGAGTTGTACAACACACGTGCCAAAAGTCGAAGTTATTTGAGGCCATGCATTAGTGCACGATCTCACAGTTTGGCATCATCAGTCTGAGAGCGTCGACCGTGTCGGCGGAGACGTTGGAGTTGGCGACGTTCAGATAGCGTAAGGTACTGCGGAGATTTTCCAGCATAAAGAGCGGCACATCGGCTAGTCCTGGACACCGGCTGACATCGAGATACTCCAAGCTGGTCAGGTACACGGCGATGAATAGCACAGCAGTAAGCGACGCATGCACGCATCCGGCAATGCTGAGGCGTCGCAGATTGCGACCCGCATTCAGACTAATAGTGCGGATTATTGAGTTGACTAGCTCCGTCTGTAAGTCGTTCATCTCGAGCGCTTCCAGGTCCTTCAAGAGAGTACCGAACCAGAAATGTGCGATCGAACAACGGCTGATCTTGAGCACCTTTATCGGGCTCCAGGCTTGCAAGATATCATAAAGCTCTTCGTGCTGCATCTGGTCGTTGTCAGAGAGGTCAATCTCGACGATGCCACCAGCTGGTGTTGGAGCGTTGGCTACCGGAAGGCAGTGGCATGGAACTTTGCCGTCATGTATCGCCAGACGTTGTACCGTAGGGGAAGGGCTGCCAGGGAGCCGCGCCTCAGGTTCACGGCCCGTAACTCCACCTCGCGGAGTCGCGACGTACCACTGTGACCCCCGGTGAAGAGGCTTGCTGACGCAGAACAGTCGCTGAGCTGGAGATGTTTACCCACCCTATGTCAATAGTGCGCGTTTTGCGTATGCTAATGCATTTGTGTGCGAGCCACGTGACTTTGCTACCGGGGGACTTTCACCCCTGTAAATTTCCCCCAATCGGACTTAGGGCGCCGGGCGGACTCAGGTTGGGCTTTGCCCCAAATTTCTAGTTGCTTCTGAATGTTCAATGGAAACCGCAAATTCGCCCATTTTTGTCAAAAAACGCACCTTTTCATATAAAGTCGCCTGTAAAAAATTTTCATGGTCAAGCCAAAGGCGGGGGCATCGCACCGTGCCCCCCCTTAAATACGCCACTGGGGGTGTCGGACTCACGATCGTGAGGTCGACGTTGGTTCGACTCCCGGTCCGGTCGCTGCTAGTAGGCTACGGGTGACAGTCTGCAGACAGGTAAACGATTGCAGTATCCAACACCAAGGTCAACTCAGCCTTTCATCCCTCCGGGATAGGCACGCCCTAAATCGAGTATTGGCCTATCTATGTCACATTTATACCAGTTTATTGAATTCAATACGTAGACTTTGACTGACATTATTCAATTGCCCAACCCCGAAGAGTTAACGCAAAGTTCAGAAACAGGCGTTCGGTGTGGTGGGAATTAACTTGAGTGGTCGTTTGATGGCCAGTTGTGTCTGGAATATTCGTACAAAAAGTAATTGAAATCTGTTGAACCGCTTTCAAGTTACGATCTGGGTCCTTCTTTACGCGCGACAGCAGAATGCTCCGTGCGTCTTAGCTATAGCTTGGGCGTCCGTCCCGACTGTCCGTCCAACGTGGCGACTGCGATTTTTCGTTTTGACCGGTCAGATAGCCTAGAGCCGGCTGCTAGTTTAATAGTCAGTGCGTTCGTGTTAATTGATTAATAATTAAGTCTATAACGAAAGACACTTCAGCCCCAAAACGCGGGAATTATCTGTACATTTTTGCGCAACTCTGTTTAGATTCATTGTAGCTGTAATACACCTTGCAAATTTATTGTCAATAACTATATTGTCAATATAGGCTATTGTCGCTGATCGGGCCAAAGTACAGTGGTATAAAATGGAATTCTCAGATGAATCGTCGACATTATTATACGTTCATCCTGCTGTTTGGGGTTGATACACTGCACAATGGAGTCTAGCTAAAACGTGCCACGTTACACATCGTGATCTCTGACGCACTTTATAACGAACTGAGAGCGTAAAAGAAATTTACAATATGTCAATCTTTGGGCTCGTGAGAAGACACGGCCTTGATCGATCGGTTTGTTTACGCCGATTAGTCCGTGCGTTTTGATTGGTCACACCCCGGACTAGCAGGTGCCCGCCCGCTAGGCTGCTGGTTCTGTTTGGGTGATTGCGAGACCTTCACACAGGCCTGCGCGTCGAGGCCCAGTTGTTGACGTTTGTTTGCTTCGGGGTCATGTTGATTGTAAAACTAGCACGTGTGCGCGAGAAAAAGCCATAAATCGGCGTCCCTGCGACCTTGACTTCAGTGAAAGCGGTTTGGTCCGTTTATGTCAGCTATATTTCTGCTGTTTTGAACAGTGATCTTTGTTCGTCTCGCCGAGATTGTGGTCCGGGCAAAGATTAGCATATATCGGTTTGCGCATCGTAATTTGAGACATTACCGTTAAATTAGCGCTGATTACAATGTGTTTTGCTACTTAGATTTGTTTAGTGATGCAGACTGGCAGTGCTGAATATTGAGATAGTGAACTGAATGCAGCACTGCAGAGTTGTAGCTAGACGTATCATGACATATGACTGGTTACGTAACAAACGTTCATAGTGAGCTTTTAGCAGTGAAAGTAGATAGTCTAGAATATGCTACTAAAATTGCCTGTCTTGTGTTCAGTGTGCAGTGCAGAAAGGTTATTTGGAGTTTATGCTAAATGAGTTTATCGTAAATTATGGTTTGTGAAACGGCGTGTTATCTGTTATTTTTGTTTCAGCATAATCATGGCTTCAGCATTAAGCAGAGGATTTTGGTATACAGGTCTTAAGCTATCTGGCATTGAATGTCCTCTGATCGGTAATGGGTGAGTAATAATTATCGGTTTTATATGTAAAAGTTAAGCTTACCGTTCCATTACTGTGTGTTTGTGTGCATTCTGCCTGGAAAGGCTGTCGCCAAAATGACATATTTATTATATACTGTGTCGGGTGGGATGTTAAACCCTACTCACACTCACTCAGTTTTATACACAGAAAGTAACCACAATAAGAAACAATGCGAGCAAGTGATAAAATGATAATACACTGTGTCCTGCCAAAAAAGTAACCCCCCCTGAACAATGTACAATAGAAATGTCAAATCTGATCAGACCTAAATAAAATTTTGTACATTTGATCCCCGATCCCCAGTAAATTGGTAAACTACCAGATTTTGTTGAAGCATATTATTTTGTAGTGGAGTTATTAATTTTTAAGTATCGATGGCAAGTGATATCTGTTTCGAGAAGTGACATTGTGCTGATTCAACAATTAATAAAGTGCATAATTTTGGAGACATTTCCAGTTTTTTAAGTTCTATTTGTCTTTAGAGTGTCCAGAAAAAATTTTAAGTAATTTTGTGCTGTAGTTTTTATTGTTACATATCATATATATTGTGTATCATTTTTCTAATTTGTCACTGTGCTTTTGTTTAACAGATAACAAGATTGATATTTATCGTTCTATTTCCATTAACAGTAATCATATATTGTCTCTCACTAACATGTTGTCTTTTGTATCATATGGCTCTTGGAAAATATTTCAGTTTTGGGAGAACTTTTTTCAGTGACTCGCAGTAGTTGGGATAGCAGGCAACATTTTGTATTATAACATGTATTAACTGTGTTGGTTGTGCTGATAGGAGGGTTGCGGCTTGCAGCACAGTTGTGCGAAATTCCTCGTCGGTGTCGTCGTTCAAGTGCGATGACATTGAGATTATAGAATGCCCGGAAAACCAGCGAGGTCACAAACCCGACTTGAAGGAGCTTATCTTTGGCGCACATTTTTCCGACCACATGTTTGAGGTAGGTACAGAAGGGTGGCACTAAATAGTTACCAAAAACTACCGAAAAGCACCAAGGTTTTCCGTAGTTTCAGCGAAGCTAAATACCGAAAACAACCTAAATAGCAAAAAATACTGAAAACCTTAACCGTAGTCAAAAAAACGGTCAACTTTTCAGTAGTTTTCAATAAGTTTTCGATTGTTTTAGGTATTTAGTGCTACTGGTACAGAAGTAGCTTCATTGATTCGGTCATACTGACTGCTTCGATTATGTTGGCATAAAAGCACAGAGAACAATTTTGCACGTCTGTCATTGTCAGGGATGTTTTGACTGTTTGTGATGATTGAATTTTTGACAAGTTGTACTGTGACCATTTATGTGTTATTTTGCGGTTTTAGTAGTTGTGAAACCTTCTGTTTTTCCTGGAGCTAGTGACTTCATTGAGCAGCAGATCGAGATTGAGACCTTAGTCTATTGAGTTATGCTATATACAAAGCACTGATATGCTCAACCTGTTCAGTTGCTACTTTCTAGATTATTCTATCGGTTATCTGGGTCTCGCCCAGTTGTCCTGGAGCAACTTTTCACAAGCTAGGTCCATCTTTGTGACAAAAACTATCAACATGGTTCGTACGGTCAGGGGAAGTCGAGGAAAAATCCGAGGATCAGGGAAAGTCGGGGAATTTTACATTCCAAAGTCAGGGAGAACTTGGAGGGTCAGGGAAAGTCAGGGAGTTTCAATGTAGGTCAGGGTGCAAAAGTTAACAAAAATGCAAAAAAAAAATTTGAACTGTAATACACAGACTGCGCACAACAGTTCAAAATTTTTCCTGCTTGCTTCGCTCGCAGATTATTTGTACCTCTACTTTTAAATTTGTTTTGCCACCCTTGTTTCTGTTGTGATTGCAAGCGATTAAAAACTGTCATTGGTATTTCACGTGAACAAATTAGTCAGGGAAAATGATTAATTTTGTCCTGGAAAGTCGGAGAAAAGTCAGAGAAAATGAATTCTGCAGAGTAGTAGGAACCATGTGTCAGATTTTGAGGCCACTGTATATTTGTGTGTTAAGTGTAATTATGAATTACTTTTCTCACGTCGAAGTAGTGTTTATCATTTCCATTTTGGCAATACTGCCACTGTTAATCTTTAGCATCTGTTAGGTGGAGTATCGAAGCGATCGTGGCTGGGGAAAACCCAGGATTTGCCCAATGCATGACCTTGTTCTGCACCCGGCAACCAAAGCGCTGCATTATGCTGTCCAGCTGTTTGAAGGAATGAAAGCTTACCGAGGCAACGATGGCAAGATACGACTCTTCCGTCCAGAGATGAATATTGCAAGGTTTGAACTGCATTTGTAGACATTTTTCAACGAATAGTGTCCATTTTAGTGCATTTGTTAAAATACTTTTTTTGTTCTGTTCGTGTTAGTTGAATGTTGTATTTATTTGAAATTTGACAACTTCGCAAATCGTAATTTGCCTGTAGTGAGATTCAGGATGGGTATGAAATCTGTAAAAATACTCACTTTATCAGTGAGATCTTTTTTGAAGCACATCAGCGTGATATGATGCACGTTGATGCGCTTCGTAGCGATAATCAAAACACAAATTTCCAGCTTATTTAATCTGAAGTTTTTCCGCTACTGCTGCGTTGTACGTAGTGTTGCATCTGATGCAGAGAAATGCCGATAGTATTTCTATTTCTGTCACGGCGCACAGCTCAGTGACAGCACAGCACATTGAAACACGTCATAGTGACAGCTGTCTCGCAGTTTCACTGAAACATCGTGCAGCTTTAGTGGAAACAAGAGAGTGCGGCCGTTGAGGGGCCGTCCACTATGGGGCCGTCTTTGCAGTTGAGTACGTGCGTGCTGTTTTGGGGCTTTCTAGGTCTGTGCAAGGAGGCAAGGGATCCTTACGCCACCTGCCACATATCAAGTTGATCGGACAACAGGCGGCAAAGTTATGGGGATTTTTCGCCAACAACGCAATTAGCCGCCGTGACCTTGACCTCTGACCCCTTGACCTTGAAATTGGTCCACGGGGTGCTGGTGTCCCAGAGACTCTTCCTACCAAGTTTGGTATTTGTAGGCCTTTTCGTTTTCCCTCTAGGTGGAGGCATGGGACAGACAGACAGATGGACAGGATCAACACATGATGGGGACTCCTAGGAAGGACGGCCCCATAAGCCTCACTGGTACTTGTTTGTGTCGTGCTGTGGTAGAATGCTTCGATCCGCGGAGAGATCGGCACTGCCGCAGTTCGATGCAGACGAGTTCCTGAAGTGCATGAAGACGCTGGTTAGTGTGGACCGCGACTGGGTGCCGGACTGTCCGTCAAGCACGCTGTACATGCGACCGACCATGATCGGCACGGAGCCACAGCTCGGCGTAACCCAGTCCAACTCGGCGCTGCTCTACATCATCACCGGTCCCGTCGGTCCATACTATCCGACCGGTTTCAAACCGGTGTCTCTCTATGCAGATCCAACCTATGTGAGGTCGTCTATTGGCGGCGTTGGCTCGTACAAAATGGGGGCTAACTACGGGCCAACGATCTACGTTCAGCTGCTTGCTGTACGCGAACACGGCTGCCAACAGGTACATCATTCTGTTGACAGGCACATACTATCTCTGTTTGTATGATCACCCATATCGTGCTATTTAGTTGTTGTGGTTTTTAGTCAAGTTGTCTGATGCAGTGGCATTAGATAAGGGGATCCTAGGACAGTAGGACACTTGGACCCCTAATCTTAAATTTTTGTTCAAAAATAGATATTAGGCACTCAGAGAAAATTGCCACCAGATCTTATAATAATTGCACCAAATTCAATTTTGGCTCAGACTCTGCCCCATACTTTACTGTGGAGTTTGCAGTGCTCTTCCAGACCCTGTGGTTGGAATTTAGGGGACCGATTTCCAGGGGAGGGGAAGGGGGAAAAGAAGAAGGAAAGAGAGGAGAGTGAAGAGATGGGGAAAGGGGAAGGGAAGGTATGTAAGGGGAAAGAGGCGAGGCTCCCCAATTTATATTTTTGGCTACCCGCTGGTTTGATGATTCAAAGTGCTTTGATTCTAAATGTCATCTTGCTTGTCATCTTGCTTGTCTCCTAAGCTTTTGCAGTTAGGTCCCATCTTAGTCTAGAATAACTTCCTGTACTTGATAGGAAAACTCATTGGAAGTAGTCATCACTGGTATTATTTTATTATTAGTAGTAGCAGAAAGTGTTGTTATATGATACAATATGCAGAAGTAAATATTGAATTATGGCACAGAAGTGTTGTGATAAGTGCTATTTTTATCAGTTGCGGAATATGCCACTTTTGCTGTTTTTTTGTTAATGTAAATTGAGAAAATTTTACCCTGTGCATTATTTTAAAACAAATAAGAATGCTAGGAGATGGCTGAGAAAGATCTGATACGTCCAGATTCATAATGATGCATTTATTAATATTTAATGAACGATGTTAATAGAATGTAAATAGATAATAGTGGTGATAGTAAGCGATGAATTTCATTAACAGTCAATGCTACCAGTTGTCTTTGAACTCAGTTTAGTTTGAAAGGTGGCTATGAAGTGGGTTTGTTAATTTCTACGTTAAAAAACATTTAGAATTACGTAAAGGTAAGTGAATGAGCTACCTGTGTCAGAACGGGTTGGAAACGTAACATCTTTGTTGGTCCAATTTGTCAGTTAGGTCTCATTTTGCCTAATTTCATTTCGCATAACCCTAATCCTAACCCTAACCTTAAACCTAACCCTAACCCTGACTGTCGTCTGTAACAAAATGAGATTAGGCGAAGTGAGACGACACCAATTTGTCGGCTTGTCTGCGCAGGTTCTGTGGCTGTGGGGTCCGGACAACAAGGTGACCGAGGTCGGAACGATGAACTTCTTCATGTTCTGGGTGAATGAGAAGGGAGAGAAGGAACTGGTAACTCCCGAGCTGGATGCCGGACTAATTCTTCCTGGCGTCACTCGACTCAGTCTGATGGAACTTGCTCGTGGCTGGGGGGAATTCAACGTTGTTGAACGAAAGATCTTCATGAAGGACATCATAAAGGCACTCAACGAGAACCGACTCTTGGAGCTCTTTGGGTCTGGCACGGCATGCGTCGTCTGCCCGATCGAGAGAATCCTGTATGAGAACCAGCAACTGGATATCCCGACCATGGTGAACAATGCTCCGGTAACCATGCGTCTGCACAAGGAACTAACTGACATCCAGTACGGTCGAACTCCAAGCAATTGGACAGTAGATGTCTGCTGAACCTAAGTCTATTTGATGTCGGCTAGGATTCGCAAAACTGTCTTTTGGGGGACAACTGTCTTATAACTAACGACTAAAACTGTACTTCTTATCGTCATATGTTTGAATGTTGAGAAGTGCCAACCTGGAATCGGACCTGTGCATGAGCCAAAAGTTATTCAGTCCGGCCTGCTCATTTTTTGATGTCGCTCATTTTGGGAAGTTATTTCTAAGCTTGGCTGTGCATTTGTTTCGTCCTGTTTCACTTCCGTTGCACTGGCTTGCTTTCTGTCGAATTTTTCGTCACAGAAAAGTTCTCGACCTGACCATTGTCTAACCAGTCAGATGGCCCAACCTGTTTCATTTAGTCAATTTTTATGTGCGACAGCAGGTACTGCTGTAGCGCGTCTTAGCCATCGCAATTCTGTCCGTCCGTTTGTTTGTCTGTCCGTCGCATGGGTGGATCAGTCAAAAACGGTGCAAGCTAGGATCACCACATCTTCAGCGTCGGATGCCTGGAAGACTCTAGTTTCAGGAACCGCAAAGCTTTTCCATAAATTCGAAAGGGGTCACCTCAAACGAGGGTGCTAAATGAGAAGGGGGTAGGGAAAATTTGCGATTTTCAGCCGATACTGCGTTGGCAGAGCGAGTCAGGTCACGCCCTCTGGACGATATAGATAATTAGCCGCCGGTCATCTGGCACCCTCTGGCAACTATAAAAGAGACATCATTACCTATTTTATTTTATATTTTATGGGTGAACTTAGATTTTGTTTTACTGGGCTTTCAAACATGCACTGCTGTTGTGCATTTCCCTTTGCGTTAGCTGGGCTTTTCTTGTCTTTCATTTTCTGCTGTGCACAGGTCCTGTTGGAATGATAGCGATATTGACTTCACAATGTACATCAGTAAGTGAGTAATTTATGTAGTGCATTGACTGTGATTGTGGCCCACCATAGCCAGGGGCCGCTATAGCCAAGGGCCGCCATAGCCACAATGTTAGGGGGGGGGTCCGAACGGTCTGCTGACGAACCATAACCCTAAACCTAACCCTAACCTTAACTGTAACCCTAACTATGGCGGCCCTGGTTGGCTATGGGATTGTGGCTATGGCGGCCCTTGGCTATGGGGCCCCTGGCTATGGCGGGCCGTCACCTTGACTGTGAATGACATAATAGTACCAGCTACGTCTGTTAGTAGAAATAGAGATGGAATGCATGTGAAGTGAGCTGGCTTCAAAAAGCGCAGATAATGCATGCAGTGTTATGACAGTTTTGAAGACTAAGACCCCGTATACACGATGAAGCAAAAACGTGAAGCACACATGAAGCTCTCATCAAGCAGGCCTGATGGAACCAAACGTGGAGCAAACTTAGAGCACGTGTCATGCACGTGTATTTTGAACACGTTTGCTTCGCGTATGCTTCCTCGTGTAAACAGGGTATAAGCGTTCCAAGTGTGGCCAGTTACGTGTTTTTCATTAGCAGGCAATGTGCGACAGATGTGTAGATATATGACGATTTTACGGTTGTAAACATGTTTTATTCGGACTGTTGTTGTTTTGCTCAGTAATTTAATGATACAGCAGCAGATTGTGCATTCGGGTGGAAAGGGTCCAGTGCTGCAGCATGAATGCTGTTCGATCCGTCATAGTTGAGTGAAATTACCGACCTATGTGTGACAGAATCTTGTATACTGAGATCGTTGGCGTTACCATTCGATGGTAATATTTGCAGCTGTCAGTTTCAGATACTCTGTAGTCCCTTTCTCTATATTTACAAACTGGCAAATTGGACTTCAGTAACAAGTTATATAAGTAACTGCTTCTGTGTTATTACAGTAAACACTTGAGGTGATAAATTTGTACAGAGGGACCAATAAACACCCAAACATTCTGGTGCTTATACACGTTGTTAATTCATCACAGCTTTAACTAGCTTATATTTTACTGTGCCCTTTATTGTGGGTTCTCTGCTGTTTGCCTGTTATTTTTGATAGTTTGTGCAGCTTTATCCGGTTTATTTTTGTTTACAACTTTTTTGTCTTATCTGTTTTTCGTCATAATAACGACAGTGTATGTTGCGTGTACATCCGTTTTGATAGCTGTGGACATAATATGTTCTAGAGAGTAGCTTGATGTGATAATGTTATACTGTATGATACGATAGCTGGCAGTGGGACCAATGGTTGCATTTTATAACATGTTGTGTTCGATTTAAGTGTATTTTATGCTGTCGTAGTCAAGAGTCGAATGCTAGTTTATATAGAGCTCGGTGTTCCAATTGTTTGTTAGTTTGTTTCTATGT
>Ga0209454_1002548_pt1 | contig 12464 bp, 7 predicted proteins | sample WorMetHERISLAND1_2_FD_187400 | JGI IMG/M metagenome (GOLD analysis project Ga0209454, IMG submission 187400) | Marine gutless worms symbiont microbial communities from Max Planck institute for Marine Microbiology, Germany - Olavius geniculatus... | ecosystem: Host-associated > Annelida >...
CACAAATGTCGAGAAGGTTGCGACAAAGTCCGCGACATTGTTGCCCACTTCGTCGCAATGTCGTCATAATGAAATTTTAGCTTAATTCGCTCGCTCTTCCAAGCCACCAGGCGGTGCCGATGATATTGGCTTCCAGCCATGCTTTTAGTGCCAAACCAGTCACTGGCTGCCATACGCAATAAACGGCGTATTATCATGGCCTTACAAGCCTTAGAAATCATCAAATCACCCAAAATTACCTTTCATTTTCGGCAGTTACTGGGCATAAAAAAATCGATTTTTGGGCTCTCTCAAAATCCCCTCAATGTATTTGCCCAAAATTCCGTCACTGACCAGCAATCGATGCCCCCTACAAGTGGCCAAAATTTGGTGCACGTACCGTCGATAGCTTTTCGGCTAGACAAAAAAGTGGGTTGAGCAAATGCCAGGTATAAACATGCAAATTTTCCTCAAGTCGGAGTACGATGACACTCCTCTCACATTAATTAACACATTAACTAACGTATCATTATATTGCTGACATTGTATATGTGACTGGAATTACAACCAACAAACTCATGGCTGTGTCGCATCGCTGCCTGCTGTGAATGCGCATAAGCAATTGAATCAGTTGCATGCTAAGCATCGTCTTTTGTTTACTCACTCATCACTTCACTTGTGTTTATTCGAGCATGAATTTCATGCTAATGCACTTAATTTGGACCAAGGCATATAGCTTTATGTTTTACAGTATTTACAAATATCTTTTCAAGAATAGTCACTAAAACAGTGCATAAGCCACAGCATCTTCATAAACTTTGTATCATTAGTGCAGCAGTGCATTTCAAGGGAAATGTTGATTAATTTGATTAAAGTGTCTAGTGTTAATCATTTGAATAATAGTGGTCCTTCCATAGATAAGCTTATTCTTATTCTTTGAACATTAGTCAGTCATTAATTCTGTTTTAGCATTTTGAACATGTTTCCGTGCAATGTGATTCTGTAAAGTACACCACCACCTGTCCTCCAATAGACAACATTATGATATTGATGACTGGAGGATAACAGGGAAGATTATTAGAACTTCCATTATCATTACATATGCACAATTACAATCGGCAGTTCTTACAACTTTAGGTTTAGGTCATTTTTTTGTGTTTTGTGTTTCATAAAGGTTAAACTTTCTGTAAAGGTTAAACTTTTTGTTCTGTTATTATGTGTATGTGCAATTTTGCCGTCCCCAAAATGACCTATACTGTGTCGGGCGGGACGTTAAACCTTACTCACTCACTCACTCACTGTGTCGCAGTACCATGACAGTAGTAATTTGATTGAACGACAACAAAATCATTTTAGTTACTTGAACATCATTTGATCGTGAAATAATCGCAGTTTAATTTAATGTTGGAATTTTGCTTCACAAAACTTAGTGAATTTACATATACAGTATGCATCAATTTTTTTGATGCGCATTAATTATTTTAATGTACATTAATTCTATAATGCATTAAGTTAACGTGTTAATTCATCAGCTCTAAGTATAATGCAAACTTTTCAGTACGTTGAATGCTGAAGTCTGCTAGTTGTATTGGCTTGCAGTGTTTTCAAGCAGTGTTGTTGTTATTGTATAGAACGTGCTAGTCAAAGAGCACTCGGATGGTCGACTGTCAGCTGTCATCGCTGACTTTGGCCTTGCTACGCGTATTCCACGTCCCGGGTCAGTCAGTCAGCTGTTGGCGTGCTTGTACTTTATTTATTTCATTTATTTATTTCAGCACTGACATTGACAACACCAGCAACACAAAAACAACAAAATGCCAGCCAAGGATAGAAAGGCTCCAGAAGGAACACTAACGTCTACCCTTATCATCTACTTACCTTATGCGTACATGTACCAGTACAATATTGCCTCATCACTAGAAGTTGATGTATTTTGCGTTGCCTCCCTCCTGTTTTCATGCATGTTTGTTTTTTTTAGCCATAGGTCCATTGGGCAGTGCTGATCTGCGTTTCATTAGCCCACAGCCAGTCACCAGTTTTCACTGCAAGGCAATGCATATGGCACTAATGAATTGCATGATGTGTCCAGTTTTGATTTCACTGATGCTCGTTATGTCTACCCACAGAGGGATGGCCAGGCTGAGTTGGATCTGTTTACTTTATGTTTTTCCGGTTCCTATGGGTTCCTATGGGTTCCTATGGGCCTGCTGATAAAGGTGTCTGAACTGCAAAAGCGTATCGCAGAAGTCTACTGTTGGGATTGATTTTTTAATCGGAGCAACTAGAATAGAATATTCTAACTAGAATATTTTAGGTGGAACCGCTTGTTGCAGCACAAGCGATCCTGCCTATTGCTCGAGATTTTTTCTTTGTCACATTATCTCTCTGTCGTATTTGTGCACCCTGCTTAAACCATTTGACAGTCCATTGATGCATTGTTTGCAATTGTTGTCTCTGCCTCCACGGGAATGTAATATTTGCATGTGTAACTTCCAGCCAAAACGTGCAGTTGCATATTTCATACTGCCGCATAGTGAATAAAAATGATTTTACTTTTTACCGAATTACTTTGGACTTGTTAGATTCGTATGTCTGTTAGTTAAGCTGAGTTAGCTGCTGGCATTGTGCTGTGACGTAGGCAACAGATGAGTGTGGTTGGATCTCCATTCTGGATGGCACCGGAATGCCTCACGCAACAGCCGTATTGTGAGAAGGTCAGTACATAAATTTCACCCACTCGATACACCAGAGACTTAGCAGATTCTTGCACTGCATGTAAAAAGGTTAAAGGCTAAAGGTCGTCTATAGTTCTTTATGGGAAATCCATCGCAGAGCTACTGAGCATCACCTGCCATATGGGATTACTAAGTGTTACCTTTTAATATTTGCCATTTGATACAGTTAAACACACCCTGTCTTTATCCCAGCCAGACAGTCTGGTACTTGATTTACTTACCCCAAAGGGATGGAAAGCTGAGTTGACCTTGGTGTTTGATTATATACCTAGATGCTTTACCTGTCTGCAGACAGACGTAACCACTTTTAGGTGGAGGTAAAGGTAAAGGTCGGAATAGAGCTCTTTAGATGACTGGACTCTTCACAGAGCTATTGAGCGTCACCTGCCATATAGGATCACACAGTGTTACCTGCCACCCAACACAGGTGAACGTGCCCCGCCTTAAACCCAGCCAGATAGGCCAGTACTGGATTTACCTACCCTGGAAGGATGGAAGGCTGAGTTGACCTAGGTGGCTGGTTACATAACGAGATCGTTTACATGCCCGAAGGCAGTTACCTATCGCAGTACTAACCCAGCCTGGAGTACAGTATCTTCTTTGATCAAATGAAACACATTATCGCTATGGCCTGGCCACCGCTGTTGATAGCGACCTGACTGTCAGTCAAACCCACAACCTCTGGGGCCAAATTTTCTAAACTTAGGAAGATCTTTGAAAGACTTCTTTTCCAAAGAAGGTATGCGGATTTTCGAAACTTCTTTGGAAACTTCTTAGGAAGAATTTAGGCAAATATATAGGAAAGCACTAACCTTATCCTACACGGAGAAAGCTGTGTAATAAAACGAAATTTGCAAAAATGTACGCAATGTTGACACTTAGCTTAGACGTCATATGTGACGTCATAGTTTTTTTGCGTAACGCTGTGGTAAAATCAACAATGAGTAAGTAAAGGAAATTGCCATTTGGTCAACTTAAAAAACGAAGCGGTGCGTAAAATGCGTTTCCCGTGGACGTGCTAAGATAAGAAGTTTTCCTAAGAAGTTTTGATTACGTCACATAGTCGGTATAAGCGCATCTGATTGGTTGAACTAGTTTAGGAAGATAAGAAAAGAAGAAGTTCTTTGGAAAGGCAAAGAAAGTCGTTGAAAATTTGGATAAGAAAACTTCTTTGGAATTCCTATATCATCTGACATAGGAAGATCTTTGGAAGATGTCTTAGGAAAGTTTCAAAAATTTGGCCCCTGGATCTTATCCAACATCTTATCATTACACCTAAGTCTGTATATTTGTTTACTTAACTACTGGTGACCTGTCTTTGCCATTCTTCAGTACAGCATCTAGTGTCAGCACAACTGGCGTCCATGTGTTTAATATGCAAAGTTTTTGTGTGAAATTGTAATTTAGAAAACAGCATTTTTTTCAAGTAATATGTTATCGGGAAAGCAGCCTTTTACAAGAACTCTATTGGTTACCCATTCACTCATGTATCATCTTTAAACTGGCTAGTATTATTCATAAAATGTTTTCTACTAATCAACCCATATACTTGAAGTCACTACTGGATCAATCACTTCTTGACAGGCCACGTTTCAGCACAGACTCTGGCAAAAAGAGCCTTTACCTACAAAGCTCCCAACATTTGGAACAACCTCCCTCTCTCAGTTAAATAATCCGCTTCACACTCAACTTTCAAACGTAATCTGAAAACCTATTACTTAGTTTCAATAATAAATAATAACCATAGCCCATCACTACCCATCTAGCGACTGTCGGCACCTCAGATTCAGCTTGCTGACATTGAGCGTGTTATAAATTACTGTGTTATTATTATTATTATTATTCTTGTATGGTGTTTGTTGGGAAGGGATTGTCTTATTGTTCTCAAGCCAACTAATTTATATTTACAAAGGCTGTATTCATCTGCATCCCACACAACAGGATAATGATGATAGGGGCTTTAGCAGTCTTGTTAATGACAGCTTAAGAGATTTGATTTAACGTTATTCATAATCCCAGTCTCTCACAGCTTGAAGTGAAATCGATCTGTCATGTCTTGTCAGCATTGGTTTATGTACTGTGGTAGCGGCTATGTACCATACATTTAGCCATTGGGCCTACTTCGGGAAGTTACTTATTTCAACAGTGAAACCAGCTGTCTGATGTCATTTAGGAACATTGCAGCAGATTGCGTATGTATATTTTTTATGCAGTGCAGTTGTTGTGTTACGTAGGCGGATGTGTTTTCTTATGGCATCATCTTGTGTGAGCTCATTGCCAGGGTACAAGCTGATCCTGATATCCTGCCTCGCACAACTGTATGTCTTATTTTGCATTCCTGTTTTGTATGAAACATGTCGGAATTCTTAAATCTCTTGAAGTTGCAAGTACTTCTCGCCATTTTCATTTAATTAGGCTACTTTGTCAGAATTACTTTTTAATTGTTGTCTGAAGTGAAATTTTGATTTTAATTTTTGCTGACCAGTTGATAGCGAAACATCGGCATCGGAACACTGAAAATTTTTGTTTAAGTAAACTCACACATTCTGCTTTTGTTTAATTGCCCATTTTGTCTGGAGTTAAGCCGGGAGATTTCTGGTGTCTAAATGCCTAAAAAATTGTAGGAAAAAAGATTCAACTAAATTTTTTTTCTTTATCTCAGTGGACCATTTATGCAAAGTATTTGCAAGCTTTTTTCTGGTGTGTTGATCACTTCTGCATTTTGAAACATTGCTTTTGTTTCACAACCATTTTTATATCGATGACGATTTTCTGTGTTTGTTCAAATGGTGCATCTATCATCTGGTGGTGTAATTTGTAGAAATTCGGCGTGGACTATGTTGCATTCAGCAAGATGGCGGCAGATTGTCCTCTGCATTTTCTACATCTGACCTTCATCTGCTGCCAGGTGACTGTCTGTTGCAGTCTTGTTCTTGTAATAAACCATGTCTTCATTATTATCATTGTTTTGGTATGCCAAATTGCCGGGTGAGGCAGCAGGACCGATGATATGCCCCATGTGGCATATCCTGCATGTTTATCGAAAACTATAAGGTACAGAAAAAAACAAAATTGGCATGAGCGTTGTTAGCGCATGTGTAATTGGTGTGCCATTTTTTAGCTCAGGAAGTCAAAGATCAAGGCTATGGCTATGGTTGCAATATATTTGTCTAGTTTGTGTTTTTGTTGTGGGTGCATTGCAGATCGAGCCGTGGAAACGGCCGCGTTCGTCGGAGCTGGTGCACAGCCTGGAAGCAATGAAGTACAGTGCGTTGATGAAAGTGATCCTGATGGATCTCAGTCGGCTAGACTCGTCTTCTTCCTCCGCTACTCCTGCTGCCACCAACGACACCTCCATGGACAGAGAGGCCCTTGAAAACATTCTTGGTATGTTTCCTCGCATAGCGTTCGAAGTGGTTGCCATCATAATCTGCTTGTTGTCGTAATAAGTTGATGAAATGTTACCTTGAAGGAATGGGGAGTTGGATGGCTTTAGTGATAGTACTGTTGGTTTGGGAGTGCAGTATTCTGATTCTGCTTGTCTGTCACCATTGGCTGCATTTTGCAGTGCAAATTTTAATTGCCCGAATCTTTCCGTTTTTTGAAGTTCTTGGGACTTCTGTCTAATGCAATGTTCAGGGTGACCACTTGTCTTGAAAACCTGGAAATGTTAGGGAATTTGAAACATGTCTGAAGGGAAATGTCAGGGGTTATGTTAACAGTCAGGGAATTGTCCGGGAAATGTTAGGGAAAAAATCTTGTCAGGGAAGTGTCCCAAAACTGTTCTTTACTAGTTGAATATTTGCATTCAACTCCATATTTTCTGCTCACTTTGCTCGCAGACTTGTACTCCCATACTGTTAAATTGTGGTGCCAGTAAGCCGCTTTTGTTTGCCTTTATTGTTTAAACTGCACTAAATTTGGTCAGCTAATTCTCTGGAAATAATTATATATAATTATAATAATAATTGAAAATAATTAAAATTGTTGCCAATAGACGTCATATCGCTACTGTTGTGAGGGGCGATACTTCGTCTGTGTTCTTTTAAAATGTCTGGAAAAGTCAGGGAATTTGATGATGACTGGAGAGTGGCCACGCTGAGTGTTACTTGCAGCCACAGAAATGTCTCAGACAGATTCACAGAACTATACAGTTGGATAGATGGATGGAACACAGTACAGTAGCATCTGTTGCACTAGCTGGCACTGACGATACTTTTACTGATGCTGCATGATAGTTGTAACGTTAATTATTATAATAAAATGTGCTAAGGTTTCTGAATTCACCAGGAGGAAGTTTGCTAGTCTCTGTGTTTATTGTTTGTAGCTTGGTTCGTCGTCATTGTCGGTGTGATGGCATCATTGATGACTATTTATAACAGATGTGTGCATTTGTGCATGTTGCAGACATGAGGCAGCATAAACGGACGCGTTCTGATGATCAGACTGTGCCTAAGAACTCCACTCCTTCACCTTCTGCTGCTGCTGCCTCCGCAGCTGTTGCTGCTCCAGATACGGCTGCTGCTGTTACACCGGGCGTGGTAGTCACGGCACCCCGACGCATTGTGCCAGTCACTCCACTGACAGTCGGCCGCGTCATGAGCCGTGATGATGCGCACTACATGCCGCATGGTGGTGAAAACCCATTTGCAGCATGTTTCCGTGATGCCGCCGTGAAGGTCGTGGATGGTCTCCCAGTCTGTGATGCTGTCGTCGACATCACGACCGAGGAGCTCACGCAAACACCGACCGATGGCGAGGCTTCAGAGCAGCGGGTGTTGTCATGTGGTGGACGTCGGCGCAGTAGATCTCTGCCCAGTTCACCATTGGCATCATGCGACGGCAGCACGTGGTGTCTTCACAGCTGCACTGACAGTAGTGACACTTCGTCAAGCGTCGACAGCGCAGTCAGTCTGGATGTCGGCTGCTCGTGTGGACGTCGACATCGTCGTGCGGACGTAGTTGCACGATGTCTAGAGGACTGTGAAGTTTTGTTTGACTCAGAAATGTCGCAGCAGCTGCATGATGATGCCTCATCATTTGCATCGACTCTCGACGAGACCGCTTTGCTGTCACCAATGATGAGTTCGTACTCTAGTCGTGATGACTGCTCTGCTGACGTCACCCAACACACCTTCGAGCTACACTCAGTCTTCTGGCACGAGCGATTCCAGTCTCTACTGCGCTGCTGGGAGTCTAGGCAAGCCACTGTTAACCCGGCCTTGCTGCCGCCACGCCTGCGCTATGCTGTACCTTACCTTGTACAGTTTGCCGAACTTCGCTGCATGTGGGAGAGCACCTTGTCCAAAGCACAGACACACCCAACCTCACAGCTGAAGTGATTTGTGTGTTTTTTACATTGCTGATGTTTCTAAGTCACTGTCCACTACCTTCGTCACCACGTTCTTTCACGCTTCGTCAATCGAGTGGTTGCTGTAATTAAGGTAGCAATTAATGGTGCTGTGATGTGTTTTGATCGCAAGTGCTTGTTACTTCCTTGAATCTCGTCCACTGTTTATCTGTTGCGTCCTGAAAGTGTGTTGACTGTGCCGAATTTCTCACCAAGCCCAACTATGGCCGAAAGCTTTCCACTTGATCACATTCGATTGCGCGGTTCACGTGTATTGTGTATATAGAATTTATATGTATCTCACGGTGCTTCCGGTCTTGTAGCTTTTACTGGCTCTATTCAGTGATGTTAATGAATGCCAACCATTGGTTGGCAGGGCCGGATTTAGCTGGTGGGAGGCCTGGGGCCAGCTGGTGGGAGGCCAGTGCCCAGCTATTGTATAACTAGAGACATCTGAATAGCTTGAGTCCACAAACAAGCTGGTTACTAGCGCGAAGAAATTTACTAGCTAGGGAAATCTACTTAACGATACAAAGATGGTAGCAAAAGTTATGCAAGCCAGGATTGGCTATCGAATTACGGGGTTTTAAAAATTGAGGGGTTTGGTGGGAGACCTCCTGTTGGTGGGAGGCCTGTGGCCCCTCAGCCCCCCTAAATCCGGCCCTGGGTTGGCTTAATAATTTAAGTTGTTGCAACGTTTCGGCATTTTTGAGACTGTGGAATGAACGAGTCGTTGGCATTTGGCAGTGCTCTGTGTCAGTTATCTACACCCCGTCCCAAAATTAGTGGCCCTCTACAGATAAGTTAGCGTAAAATCGTTAATACCTGACAGATTGTTACAAAATTTGAAAGTCGTGAGGACAATCATTCTGAACTAGTGTTTAAAGTTTCAGCTTAAAGGCCAAGTCGCACCAAAAAACGATATCGGCTAAATATGTGTAGAATATAACAGTAACTAATAATACGCTGATCCAGTGAAATGAAAACGTCGCTTTGAAGTAATTTTCAGAGAAATATGTTGTGCCAGCCGAATGCGACCCGAACATGCCACAGTAACTGATGATGTCACGCACAAGACGCTTTGTTGCCAAACTGACATTCGCATTGAAAACATAGTAAATCCCTCGGCTTTACACAGAATAATGTCGGGGTTTATAATACAAGTAATGACACGTAGGTGATGTCAGAAATTGTGGTTAGTAAAATTAACGATGTGCTCGAATATAGTGGGCTAACTGTTTATGGAAAAATTGGTTTTTAAGCTATATGGCCGTAAATTAAGCTGCATTTGACCTCAAGGCAATAAAGCTAGTTAGCAACCTCATGCACCTGACGTCACAGTTCCTAAGATTGCTGAAGCTGTGAAAAGGAAAAAGTGAGTACTTTGTACCTTATTTTAAAGGCATTTATATGTATTAGCATTAGCAACCAGAAAATTAATGAACATTAACAATTAGCATTTGATAAAGCCAACTAGCACTTTATAACAGTTACGTAAACTGGTGAGACTTGGCCTTTAAAGTGGCCATTTTTGGCCTTGACGCAAGCTGTTAGTCTAAGGCAGGTACGTTGTCAGTAACAATGATTGAACGTAACCTTAACGTAAACAAACTCTGACGTCATAATGACGTTACACTGAGCACACGCGGTAAAGTGCGGATGTTGTAATAGCTGTGATGGTAGGTAATGTTATGATAGTACAATATGTCGTGGAAATTCCCAAACTACAAACTGAATAAGGTGTGTTTGAAGCAAGGGGGCTGCTAATTTTTGGACAATGTGTGGATCTTAAGCTATGTACTTGTTTTAAATGTTTATTAATATCGTGCTATGTTGCACTTATTCCAATTTTTGTTTAATTGGCAAATTATTCTGGAGTTACTCGGGATTAGGTGAAACCCCCAAAAGAAAACCTATGTGAATTTATGCAGCAGGACTTTGATACCCTTCCTGTGACCTACCGGCGATGTCCAAGGATCTAAGATAGCATTATATTATCGCTTAACAGTGTCGGCCGAGCAGCTTTTTTCTCATATTGATATTTTTGTCAACATTCCAGTTTTTAGTAATTGTCTGCTATTGTGTTTCATTGTTTTATGAATTCCACACATATAATGATGAACTGTCGTACGAGCAGCTGTTTGGTATTTTACTGGCATTTCAGTTCTGCATGTTGCTAATGCTGATTGGCGAACTGGCCTCTCTTACCGTGGTGTGGTATACTGATTTTTCTGCATCGCCTTTTGTCGTTATTTTCTACAGCTGTAAATTTAGCTGAATCTTAGCCGTATTTGTAGTTTCTAATCTTGCTGCCCCTGCTACAATCTATTTCTATTTGTTGTTTGTTGTTATTATTATTATCCAACTAAAAAGCTCCTACCTTGTTTATTTTATTGTTTTATTTGCATGCAGTTTCGTGGCATGTTGAAAAAAAATTGTTTAGCAAATAATGTAGCTAGATGGTCAAGCTGTGCTATTTATCCTGCCTGGTTGTCTCAGGTATATTTAAGTCTACTATGCGTGTTTTACAGATATTTATTCAGTCTAATTTGATCTATCTTGACTCAGCTAATGTAGAGTAGCTTACAAGATGTATTAGTAGTACTATAGCATTTAAAGTTACATTGACGTTCACTGTTAGTACTTGATAATAAGGATTGTTAACAGTAGTTGCTTATTTAGAAATTATCAGATAAATCGTTGTCCTTTGGGCTTATCATTACAACTGTCATTCGGTTGCTGTCTGTGCTGTCTGGTTTTACATTTAATTGTTTTTGTCTGTTTGCAGTAGTCTGTGTTTGCATGTATCTGTAGGTTGCTAAGTAATTTCTATGGTCTGTCAGTAAATAGTAGAAGATTTTTAGCTGATGTATTTTGTAGTGATTTGCATCGCTGCATGCTGTGAATGCACATAAGCAATTGGATCAGTCACATGTTAAGCATCACCTTTTGTTCACTCATCACTTCACTTGTGTTTATTCCAGTATGAATTTCATGTTAAATGCACTTAATTTGGACCAAGGCATATAGCTTTATGTTTTACATTATTTACAAATATCTTAATTCAGTTTTAGCATTTTGAACATGTTCGCATGCAATCTGATTCTGTAAAGTACACCGCCCCCTGCCTCCAAAAGACAGCATTATGATATTGATGACTGTTTAAAGGATAATAGGGAAGATAATTACAACTGCCATTATCATTACATATGCACAATTATAATCGGCAGTTCTCACAATTTTAGGTTTAGGTCATTTTTTGTGTTTCGTGTTTCATAAAGGTTAAACTTTCTGTAAAGGTTAAACTTTTTGTTCTGTTATTATGTGTATTTGCAATTTTGCCTGCAAAGGCCGTCCCTGAAATGACCTATACTGTGTCGGGCGGCACGTAAAACCCTACTCACTCACTCACTCACTCTGTTAAGTACAGTTTATCTTTCCAATATGCATGCTTGTCTCCGTAGCATGCTACTGTAGTGGATTCTGTGATAGTAAACCAGTGGTGGAATCTGTGCGAATGAGTTGAGCAAATGCAGTTGACATGCAGAAATGTTTTCTTTGTGCAAATTGGTATTCCACAGCATTTTGCATTTGCTCTTTGTTGAGCATTGTTGACATCGTGTGTCGTCTGTTGAATTTTGTATAGAACTGTTTGCTTTTAAGTTTCACATTTTGTTGGTTTCGTTTTTACACATTATATTTTTTCTTTTAACAGTTAATCTGGCTGTTTATACTCAAGAGCAATAAATTTAATGCGTGGATGTGATAGATTTGGTGAACTGAGAGGCTGAGCTTACTGTGTGAAAAGCAATGGACAGAATGACACCAGATGTTGGCTGGTGACGCTGCAAGCTGTAAGCGACCGTTGTTGTCATGCAGCATGTCTGTGGCTGTGTCTTTGCATCTGCTGTCACAGTGTATGTCTGTCTGTCCTCGGTCCGCTTAACTAGTGTACTTCTAACCATAGTAGTGGGATACCTCCTGCCGTATTCGACGTCGACCTGTCACATTTCATTCACGGCACCTTGCCCAGATGCCCTACCATGTTGTGCCACTTCAGCCAGTGGGGTTTGCATTATAACATTTTCACTAATTCATCGATCACTTTTGATGACATTGCTTGCAGTGTTTCTCTGTTAGCTTGACGCTAACTGCTGACACATTCTACTAGTGAGCCAGGTCTGTGCATAGTGGACGACTTCACTTTTTGACTTAGACTTTCGCTGAGCCTAAACTTACCTACTTTGACCGAAGTTTGGACTCAGCGAAAGTCTCAGCGATTCGCTGAGTCCAAAAGTACCTACTTAGACCAAAGTTGAGCCAAACTAACCTGGCTAAAGTCGGTTCGATTTGCATGGAAGAGATAGCTTTAGCCCTTAGGGCTTAACTTTCGCTGAGCC